>JAANMX010000204.1_pt1 | contig 78342 bp, 70 predicted proteins | sample 7279681 | NCBI WGS metagenome assembly JAANMX01 (sample SAMN14094542, study PRJNA606508) | bioreactor metagenome | isolation source: A lab-scale SPAN reactor treating ammonium-rich wastewater day 351 | place: Ireland: Galway | collected 2018-01-01
CAGCACCTCGTCGAGCAGCTTGCACAGCTCCGGATCCACCGACTGGCGCTCCGCCTTCGCCCTGGCCTGACGCTCGACGGATACCGTTCCAGTCGCCTCGAGGAGCTGAATCGCTACCTCGTCGCCTGGGTGGACCGCTATCACCATACCATCCATTCGGCGACCGAGCAGGCTCCGGTTGCCCGTTATGCCTGCCGTCGCCCCCGCCTGGTCACGCAGGACCTTCTGGATCGCGCGTTTCTCCAGTGGGACGTGCGCCAGGTCACCAAGCTGGGCGAGATCAAATTTTCCGGCAACGTCTATCGGGTCGACCCCACCCTGGCCCGCGAGAAGGGCGTCATCCGCTACGACCCCTATGACCTTTCCCGGGTTTTCTTGTGGGAGAAAGGCCAGATCCTAGCCACGGCCACGACCAGGGAGCTGATTCATCCCAGACGGCCGGGCAAGCCACTGCCCGCCCGTGCCCAAGGCTCTCAGGCTGCCCGCCGCTACTTGGAGAGTCTGGTGGAAGCCCATGAAGAGCGCCTGGCCCGGGAGCTCAACCTCATCGAGTATCGCCAATCCAACACCAAGGAGGAATGAAGATGGACCCTTTGGACTCGTTCGGGCTCCGGCGGGACCCGTTCTCGCCCGAGATCGAGGCGCACGCGCTCTACCCCTTCAGAAGCTTCCAGCAGGGCGTACTGCGCCTCGAGCACGCCCTGCGCCTACGGGGAGTGACATTGCTGCTCGGGGACTCGGGAACCGGCAAGACGGCCCTGATCCGTCATCTTGCCGCGCGCCTGGCACCCAGTTCTCATCGCTACTTGTACGCGGCCGCCACGACGGTGAAGAACCCACTTCGCCCGGTCGTGGATAAGCTGCTGACCGACCTGGGTGAGAAGCCCCCTTTCAACAACGCAGCTCGTGGGATTGCCCAGCTCCAGGAGGCCATCGCGCGCCCCTTGTACTTGGGGGAGTTTCTCCCCCAAGGCATTGGTGTACTTTTGACCCTTTTCCGGCGCGCTCTCCGGGCTTGTCGCGCGCGAGAGGAGGGCCATTTTCTCCTTGACTGGCTGCACGGAATAGATGCTGGCAACGTGTCCTTTGCCTTTCTCGCGGCGGCGTTCAACGACAAGCAGCTGGCGCTCTCCCAGGCTGCGCAGGGCGGCCAGCAATGGCTTCTTGCTGAGCCCGACACCCGCGTCGAAGCGGCTGCCATCGCGCCGGAGGATCCCGTGTTGGAACTGGTCCAGGCTGATCGAGTCTGACACCTTCTCAAAGCCGATGGTGTGGCGCAGGATGTAGCAGAGCACCCTCGAGACCGTCGTGCACGCCTTTCAGCGCGGGTCCACAGCGGAGGAGATCGTTTACCAGTTTCCCGCTCTGGCTCTCGCGGACGTGTATGATGTCATCAGCTATTATTTGAATCATCAGGCCGATGTCGAGGGATACATCGCAGAGCAAGAGGCAGAACGAGACGAGGTTCGCCGCGAGATTGAGGCCCGGCATCCACCTGACGGAATCAGGGAGCGGCTCTTAGCTCGCAACGGCCCAAACTGTGATAACGTCAAGGGCACACTTCGTTCTTCGTGGGGCCCCCACGGGGACCGGATGGCCGCTACCCCCCGATCCTGTCCGCGACCCCACTCCACGAAAACCCGCATGAAATAAGGCTCTTCACCATGCACCACCATGCCCTGACATGCCCCAAATAACACTCGGAATGAGCAGGCCGGGCGTTCAGACCTGAGGGTCGGGCTTCTCGAGGCTGAAAACGTGCACGGTGGGTCTGGCATCGGGTCCGTAAATTTTGGCTTCACCGATCTTCTCGTGGCGGAATGGCTGGAAGAATGCCTCGAAAGTCGTGGTGGTCACGGTGTTGTCGCCGAGACGCAAGAGCGGAGCGCTCTCCGAGGGAGCCTGATCGGGTTGGCGTTCGTCCGGGCGCGTCCAGAACGAGGTGACACCGACTCCGCCGGGCTCAAGCAGACGGTTGATCTCCTGGGACTGATGCAGGAACATCCGGTCGAATCCCTGGCGGACCCGGGGGTCGAAATAGAAGTCATCGCTCAGGTGGCCACTGACGTGCTTCCAGGTGGAGCGGCGATTCTGGCTATCGTCGATGCCAGATTCCAGGTTGGCCTGGTCGCGTCGAGCTTCGATATCGGTGATGAGAGCCCCGTAGGGCATGCCTTCAGTCAGCACGGGAGCTACGACCATGGTGTAGCCACCCGTCTCGAGACTCGAGGGTACCATCTCGGGCAAGTTCCCGAAGTAGGCTTTCAGGCCGTCCACGCTGGTCGTGCGGCCGGAGGCCCGTTCGCCGTGGAGGCGTTCGATCTCGATGCCCTGATAGATCGGATCGATCCCCGAGAGGTCCGTCTGGATGAACTTGAGGCGGTCCCGGTTGGAGTCGTTTGCGTTCTGGCGCTCGACCACCGGGAACGGCTTGTCGGAAAGATCGACAACGTGCACCTCGGCGAACTCCTCGAGCAAGGGGGCCAGGTTGACTTCATAGCCTCCGCCCAGGACGGCGACCCTGCCAGTACCCTTTTCGTGGCCCTTCTCGCGCAGGCGAGCAAGGGCGTGATCGATTCCTCCCGAAGTGGCCTCGCGCTGCCGGTCACACCAAACCTTGCCGGGATCGGGGGTGGGACGAGCGGGGTCGACTCGAGAGTAAAGGAAGTCCCAGTGCTTTCCAAGGGCGGTAGCCACGGGCGAGAGCAGCAGGGGAACGCGACTCTCGATCGGCAGGGGCCCGAAGGGGGCGACGACGGGCTGCGAGAAAGGCTCGGAAAGAGACTGCTCGGGGGTCGTGACCATCGCAGCGGTCTGAAAGAATCCTGGCTCGACTCGGCCGGGGGTGAACTGCTCGGCGGGATCGGTGGGGATCGAGGGCACCACTGCGCTGGCCGCAGCGCGAGTGGTAAGGTCGACTGGTTTGGTGACGAACCTGGTGTCGATCACGCGAAGGCCTCCCCTTTTGAACAAGGTTCTGGCTGGGCTCAACGAGTCCCTCTCGACAATCGGCCACCGCTGAGCCGAAGTTGCAGGAGGACCGTTCTTGCCCGGTTTACACGAAGTTGCTCATTGTGACTTCTTGTTTCCATCCGTCGGTTCCTGTGCGCCGCGACTGGTTGCTCGCGGTCTGCTCGAGCCAGCAGCTTCATCGCCAGTCCACTCCGGCGAAGTCCGGGGGGACCAATCTCCGGCGCAGTTACTGCCTCTGCTTCTTACGAACGGCGATCCCGCCCACCGTCACTCGACCGTTGCTCTCCTGCACCGCCGGAGCGGCGTTACGCTCCGGGTCGAGTTGATCGGCCATGCGAGCGGTCTCAGCCAGCGGCTCGGGCACGCGCACATCGGTCTCGGGCCAGAGGGGGGTATCGAACTTGCCCCTCGGCCTCTCGCGCTGCTGGGTGAACTTCCCGCTGGCCACGTTCTCGGGCGCGGCCAGAGTCCTGGCCTCAGGGGCTACCCCCGTCCAGGTGGGGGGCTGCTCTTGCAGCAGGCTCTGAGGGATTCGGTAGGAGCGGCTCACCCGGATATGGGCCTTCTCCACCATGAAGACGTACTCGAACTGCACCGCCCCCTCGGCGGGGATGGGCAAACGGTGCGGATTGCCGTTCTGGATGGCCTGATCCCACGCGGTCAGCTTGCCTTCGAACTCACGGGCTCCAGACTTCGCTTTCTCGGTCATCACCAGGCCGCCCGCTGCCGTCAACAGGCCCGCGCCAGCTCCCAGCCAGCCTGCGCCGGCGAAGGAAAGGCCGGCGCCCAGAGCCAATCCGCCTCCGGCGGCCAGCAGGCCCAGCTTGCTCATTCTTGAGCAGTATCCAGCCACCGACTGGCGCATCTCGGCTACGTCCTCGCCCTTGAAACGCTCCATGCCATTGAGTACGGCGTCGCAGTCAGCGATCACCTGACCGGCACCGGGAGGCTGATCAGAGTACGGATGCAGGATCGCCTGGTCGGCGATCATCTGCTGGCTGGCCCCAAAGTGCCGAACCGAGCCCTGATCGGGTAGAGGGACGAGGTTGCCGGGCTGGCAAGCCGTCTTCGCTTCCTGGGCAAAAGCCTCTACCGCGATGCGGCGGGTCGAGCCGTTGGGGCTGGTCAACTGCAGCTTCATGCGCTCAGCCTACCGTTTCGACCTGAAAAGCTCCCGAAAGCCAGGGACTCGCCGAGGATAGTCTGGCCGAAGACCACCCACCACGATTCCAGACAGAGCGGATCGGTCTACTCCATCGTCTGCACCAGCGAGGCGGCCCCGGGGCCGAGCCTCCTCACGGCAACGGTCTCAAACCGTCATCGACGCGGACAAGAACCCTCAGATGCCCAGGTAGGCCTTCTTGACCTCTTCGTTATCGGCCAGCTCGCTGGCGGGGCCGCTCAAGACCAGGTGACCGGTCTCGATCACATAGCCCCGGTGGGCGATCTTGAGGGCCTGGTGGGCGTTCTGCTCCACCAGGAGAACGGTGGTGCCGGCTTTGTTGATGGTCTTGATGATCTCGAAGATCTCCGCCACCAGCAGCGGGGCCAAACCCATGGAGGGCTCGTCCAACAAGAGCAGCTTGGGCTGGCTCATCAGGGCGCGACCCATGGCCAGCATCTGCTGCTCTCCGCCCGAGAGGGTGCCGGCCGTCTGGCGACGCCGCTCACGCAGGCGGGGAAAGGTGTCGTAGCACTTCTCGATGTCCTTGCCCACGTCCGGGTCCTTGCGCAGGAAAGCCCCCATCTCGAGGTTCTCGACCACGGACATGTTGGCGAACACGCGCCGTCCCTCGGGAACCTGACAAAGTCCACTGGCCACGATCTCGTGAGCCGGCGCCGCACCGATGGAGCGCCCCTGGTATTCGATGCTGCCCTCGCGCGGGCGCAGCAGCCCCGAGATGGTGCGCATCAGGGTGGTTTTGCCGGCCCCATTAGCCCCGATCAGGGTCACGATCTCACCCTGCTGCACCTCGATGGAGATGCCTTTGAGGGCATGAATGGCCCCGTAGTAAACGTGAAGGTCCTTGACGATGAGCATCCTCAGCCCTCCTCGTCCTTGCCGAGATAGGCCTCGATCACCTTGGGGTTGGCCTGAATCTCGGCCGGGTTTCCGTAGGCGATAGGGGTGCCATAGTCGAGCACCAGGATCTGCTGACACAGGCCCATGACGAACTTCATGTCGTGCTCGATCAGCACCACCGTGGTGGCAAACTTCTCGCGCACGAAACGGATCAGGTCCATCAACTCGGCCGACTCGGTGGGGTTCATGCCGGCCGCGGGCTCGTCGAGCAACAGCATCTTGGGGCGAGTGGCCATGGCTCGGGCGATCTCCAGGCGGCGCTGCTCTCCGTAGGCCAGGTTGGTGGAGATCTCGTGCGCGTCATGGTCGAGCTTGAAAATCTTGAGCATCTCCATGGCGTGCTCGGTGATCTCGTCTTCCTTGCGCTGGAAGACAGGTCCGTGGAAGAAAGAGCGGAACATCGAGTAACCGCAGTTGAAGTGGCAGGCGATCTTGACGTTGTCGAGCACGCTCAGGCTCTTGAACAGACGGATATTCTGAAAAGTTCGGGCGATGCCGAGCTGGGTGAACTGGTAGGCCTTCTTGCCATCCACCCGCTTGCCCTGGAAGGTGATGGCCCCCTCGGAAGGTGCAATGACACCGCTGAGCATGTTGAAACAGGTGGTCTTGCCCGCCCCATTGGGCCCGATGAGACCCACCAGCGAGCCCTCCTCGACCTCCAGGTCGACCCCGTTCACGGCCACCAGCCCGCCGAAGCGGCGGGTCAGGTGCTTGACCTGCATCATCATACTCACGAGCCCTTACGCCCCCAGAGCTCCCACATCTCCTTGTTGCCACAGAGGCCTTTGGGGCGGAAGATCATCAGGAAGATCATGGTCAGCGAATAGAGGATCATTCGCATCGAGGGCTCACCCAGCAGCGAAAGACCCGGAATGGAGGCTGCTCCCGACGTGAAGCGCAGCAGCTCGGGCAGGGCCGTCAGCAGCACCGCCGCCAGCAGTACGCCGCTGGTGGAGCCCATGCCGCCGACGACCACGATCACCACGATCTCAATGGAGAGCACAAAATTGAACTTCTCGGGAGTCAGGATGGTGAGCAGGTGGCCCAGGAGACCACCCGCAACGCCTGCGAAGAACGCCCCCAGCAGGAAGGCGGCGACCTTGTAGTAGACCGTCCAGACGCCCATCACCTCGGCAGCCAATTCGTCCTCGCGCACCGAGATGATGGCCCGGCCGGGCGAGGAGCGAATCAGGTTCAAGATGACCACCGTGCTGATGAGCACGATGGAGTAGACCCAGAAGAAGTTCGAATACTGGGGGATATTGGTCTGGCCGCGGGCAGCGCCCATGTACTCGAAATTCACCAGAAACACGCGCACGATCTCACCGAAGCCCAGGGTGGCGATGGCCAGGTAGTCGCCTTTGAGCCGCAAGCTGGGAATTCCCACCAGCAAGCCGGCCGCGGCCGCGAGCACCCCGCCCAGGATGAGCGAGATAGGAAAGACGATAGGGAATTCCGGATGAGGGAAGGTGAGCATCCAGTCGGGCCAGGCAAACATCATGGTGAAGAAGGCGGTGGCGTAGCCGCCGATAGCCATGAAGCCGGCGTGGCCCAGCGAGAACTGACCGCAGTAGCCGTTGGTCAGATTGAGGCCGAGCGCCGCCACCATGTTGATGCCGGCCAGCAGGATGAGGTTCTGCCAGAATCCGTTGAGAGCCCAGAAGGCGTAGCGATCAAAAACGAACAGCAACAGGCACGCGCCCACAAGCATGGCCCACTTCTTGAGGTAGTCGCCCATCAGACCTTCTCCACCAGGCCGCGGCCCAGGATGCCGGCCGGGCGTACCAGCAGAATGATGACCAGAACCGAGAAGAGCACAGCATCGCGATAGGTGGAGACGAAGTAGCTCGCGGTAGACTCGGTGAAGCCCATGAGCAGACCTCCCAGCATGGCTCCCGGAATGCTGCCGATACCTCCGAGCACGGCCGCGATGAATGCCTTCAGGCCCGGATAGATGCCCATGTAGGGGTCCACGCGCCCGTAGGTGAGGGCGAACAGAACGCCTCCAGCCGCGGCCAGGGCCGAGCCGATGGCAAAGGTGAACGAGATGACCTGATCGACGTTGATGCCCATCAGCCGGGCGGCGTCCTTGTCAAACGAGACGGCCCGCATGGCTTTGCCCATCTTGGTATGCACCACGATGTAGTAAAGCAGTCCCATCAGAGCCAGGGCAGTGCCCATGACCACCAGTTGGCGGTTGGAGATGTTGGGCAGGCCGGGGATGGCCATGACCGTGCTTGTTGGCAGCAGCTTCTCGGATGGGAAGCCGCGAGGAGTGGGGCCCAGCACCAGAGCGGTGGTGTATTCCAGGAAGAGGGAAACCCCCATGGCGGTGATCAAAGCTGTCAGGCTTGGAGCCGCGCGCACCGGCTTATAGGCCAGACGCTCGATGGTGACGCCGATCACGGCGCAAATGACCATGGAGAGCACCAGCGTGACCAGGAGCGGCATGGGCACCGAGTCGGCCACGCTCGAGCCGATGTAGAAGCCGGCAAAGGCCCCCAGCATCAGGACGTCGCCGTGGGCGAAATTGATCAGCTTGAGCACGCCGTAAACCATGGTGTAGCCCAGGGCGATCAGGGCATAGACGCTCCCCAGGACCAGCCCGTTGAGCAATACCTGAAGGACTGTTTCCATGGAGGCTCAGGGTGCCGCCGGGGCGCCTTCCGGATACAGTTTCGTGACATACTCGAGTTTGCCGTTCTTGATCTCCATGATGGTGGCCGGTTTGTCGGGGTTACCCTCGGCGTTGATCGTGATGGCTCCCGTCACTCCTTCGAACCCCTTGGTACTGGCCAGCGCGTCACGAATCGCGTAGCGGTTGAATTTGCCCGCACGCTTGATGGCCTCGGCCACCATCATCACGTCGTCGTAGCCAAGCGCCGAGAGGCCATCAGGGTCCTCTCCGGTCTTGGCTCGAAACGCCTTTACGAACTCGGCCACGACGCCCTCGGGGGCGTTGACATTGAAGTGCGTCGAGAAGGCGCAACCCTCGAGGTTCTTTCCGCCCAGCTCGATCAGCTTGGGCGATTCCCAGCCGTCACCGCCCAGGAAGGGCACTGTGATTCCCTGGGCCCGGGCTTGAGTGGCCACCAGACCGACCGAGTTGTAGTAGGCCGGCAGGAAGATCACCTCAGGATTGGAGCCTTTGATCTTGGTCAACACGCTGGAAAAGTCGGTATCGGCCCTGGTGAAGCTCTCTTCGGCCACGATCTTGCCACCCCTGGCCTCGAAGGTTTTCCGAAAACTCTCGGCCAGGCCGACCGAGTAGTCGCTCGATTTCTCGATCATCAGGGCAGCCGTCTTGGCCTTCAGGTTCTCGGCCGCGTAGCGGGCCATCACCTCGCCCTGGAAATCGTCCAGGAAGCAAACCCGGAAGATGAAGTCACCCACCTGGGTCACTTTGACGTTGGTCGAGGAGGGGCTGATCATCGGCACGTGCGCCTTCTGGCAGATCGGGGCCACGGCCAGCGAGTTGGTCGAGATCACCTCGCCCAGCACGACCAGCACGTTGTCCTGCTCGATCAGCTTCTGGCCAGCGGCAGCAGCCTTATCCTGTTTGCCTTCGTCGTCCTCGACGATCAACTTGATCTTCTTGCCCAGCAAGCCGCCCTCTTTGTTGATTTTGTCAACCGCCAGCTCCATGCCGGCCTGAGTTCCCTGGCCAAAGGTGGCGCTCTCACCGGTGATGGAGAGATAGACTCCAAACTTGACCTCGTCTCCGCTGATGGCCTTTTCAGCATAAGCGTCCGGGCCGCTAGCGTCACCGCTGGTCGGAGTGCGGCCCGAGCTGCCGCCGGTCGTGCCGCCGCCGGTGGTGCTGCCGCCGGTCGTGCCGCCGCCGGTGGTATCGTTAGGCGGCCGGGTGCAACCCGCGAGCTGGAAGCTCAAGAAGAGCACAAGGCAAAGAGCCAGAAGACGTTTCATCGTGTTTTCCTCCAGGGATGACCCCGACTCGCTTTGAAAGAGGGTCAAGTCGAGGAGACCTGAATCGAGAGCCAAAGCGCTTTCGCGGGGAAGTGATGGCGAAAAATTTTCCGCGCTATTCGCCGGGGTGCCTGGCCGCTCCTACCGGCCTTACAGATCAGCCGATCATCCCCACGATGCCACCTTCCTCATCGACGGGAGGCTCGGCTGAGGCCTCTTTTTTGGCCTGGCGCTGGCGCTGGCGCTTGGAGGAAGTCGTCGGGACGCCATCGGACGAGGGCTTCGGCTCTAAGGGCGCCGGCTGGTCCGGGAGGGGCCGCCCAGTCTCAATCGCGCGAGCAGGCTCGGCGCCCGCCGAACATTGCTCTGGGGTCGCGCTGGCGCCAGCCGGGGCATCGACAGAAGGTGTGGTCTGGCTCGCAGCGACGGCACCGGCCCGGGCGTCAGCAGCCTCGGCAACTGCGGCAGCCTGCTCCGCCAACGGGCTCGAGGCCTCGACAGCGGGCCCAGCCGTTGCGGTAGCCTGCTCGGCCGCCGGGCTCGAGGCTTCGACAGCAAGCGCAGCCGTTGCGGCAGCCTGCTCCGCCACCGGGCTCGAGGCCTCGACAGCGGGCCCAGCCGTTGCGGCAGCCTGCTCCGCCGCCGGGCTCGAGGCTTCGACAGCAAGCGCAGCCGTTGCGGCAGCCTGCTCCGCCACCGGGCTCGAGGCTTCGACAGCAGGCGCAGCCGCTGCGGCAGCCTGCTCCACCGCCGGGCTCGGGGCTTCGACAGCAGGCCCAGCCGTTGCAGCAGCCTGCTCCACCGCCGGGCTCGAGGCTTGAGCAGGGGGCGCAGCCGTTGCGGCGGCCTGCTCGGCCGCCGGGCTCGAGGCTTCGACAGCAGGCGCAGCCGTTGCGGCAGCCTGCTCGGCCGCCGGGCTCGAGGCTTCGACAGCGGGCGCAGCCGTTGCAGCAGCCTGCTCGACGGCCGGACTCGCAACCGCAGGGGTCCGAGCCGCAGCGACTTCGGCCGAGCTTGCGGCAGGGTCGGCCGCCGGCCGAGCGGAGGCCGAAGCTGCAACCTGCGCAGCCTCGTCCCAGGCCGCCTGATCGACCGTGGCCGGGGCAGCCTGGCCGGCCCTGGCGGCCGCCCGCGCCCAGAGCTCCTCGGTGCTGTGCCGCTGCTGCTCTTCAGGAATAACCAGGAAGCGGGCGTGGAACCAGGTCAGCAGGGCCTTGGTCATGGCGGCCAGAGGAATGCCCAGCAGCATGCCGGTCGTGCCCAGGAACTCGCCCCCCGCAAAGGCGGCAAACAGGATGAACATCGGCGAGACCCCGATAGCGTCGCCCATCAGCTTGGGGTAGATCGTTCGGTCGACACCCTGATTGGCGGCCATGATTGCCAGCAGGACCATCACCGCATAGCCCACGTCGCCGGTGGACAAAAAGGCCATTACGCCGCCCAGCACGCAGGTCCCGGCCGCCCCCACCACGGGAATGGGATAGGTCAACGCGGCCAGTAAGGCCAGCAGCAAGGAGTACGGATTTGGATGCCAGGCGGCCAGCAGCATCAGCAGCGCGAAGGTCACCACGCCGCAGGCTGAGCTGGCCACGATGGTGGCGCGAATGTAGCCCCCGAAAATGCGGTTCATCTGCAGGGTCAGGCTGCGGGCATCGTCTTTGTACCTGCGCGGGACCAGTCCGAGCGCCGAATCGAAGAGACCGTGCCAGTTGAGCAGAAAGTAGAGCGCCACCAGCAGGCCAGTGAGAAGCAAAAACACCTTGCCCACCAGGTCCAGAACGGCAGTGGCCAGAAAAGTCAGCACCGTGCCCAGCACAGAGCCAAAACGATCGGCGCTGCCGGCGATGGTGGATTCAACGCTGCTGCGCACAGACGGGGGAATGCTGTGAATATAGCGCTCCTGAAGCTCGAAGGCTTTGGTCTGGATGCGGGCCACCATCTCGGGCGCGTCGTGCACCATCTCCTGGGTCTGCTCGATAGCCAGCGGGATGATCAGGAACCCGCCCGCCGTCAGGAGAGCGAAAAGGAAGAGATAGACCGCCAAAATGGCCTGTCCCCGGCTCAAGCTCTTGATAGGCCCCAGCTTCTGGCCGGTGATCTTCTCGACCGGCGAATTCAGCAGATAGGCGATCACAAAGCCTAACCCGAAGATGGTCAGGGTACCGGTGATGCGCGTGAAGACATACAACCCCAGGCCCACGAGCATGAGCCAGAGGACCCCTCGCCACCAGCCTGAGCCCATCATGACGAAGCGGCTTCTTTGAGGGCCTGATAACAGGCCTCGAGACTCTGGTTGATGACCCGGGTGTCGGCCACGACGCTCATGAAATTGTGGTCCCCTCCCCAGCGCGGCAACAGGTGCAGGTGCAGGTGCTCGGCCACGCCGGCCCCTCCAGCTACGCCTACGTTCATGCCTAGATTGTAGCCGGAAGGGTTGATGGCCTTCTTGAGGTGCTCGGCCCAGCGCTGGGCCAGCAGCATCATCTCGGCCAGCTCCTCGGGCGTTGCGGCGCCGAGATCACCGTTATGGCGATAGGGCGAGATCAAGAGGTGCCCGTTGTTGTAGGGGTAGCCGTTCAGGCAGACAAAACAGTGCTCGCCCCGCTCCAGCAGATAATTGCGCGCGTCGTCATCCTCTGCCGTCATCCGGCAGAGAAAGCAGCCGGGCTGCCTGGGGGCGGCGATCCAGCCCATGCGCCAGGGGGCCCAGAGGCGTTCATAGTCGGCCATTCAGGCCAAGGTTAGCGATCCGATGGCCAGAATCCTACTCAAGTTCTCAAGTCAGCGGCACACCTGGATACCGGCGTCGCAGCTCTTCCAGCTTCCAGGCCGCTTCGTCCAGGGCTTGCCGGGGGGTCAGCTCGCCTGTCAGGGCCCTGTGCACTTGAATCTGCAGAATGCGAGACACTTTGGGATAGAGCGGGGTGACCGGACGGGGCTTGCCGGTCTGGATCAAGGTGAGAAACTCGGGCAGGTAGGGCCGCTGGGCCAGCAGGTCTCGGTCGTGATAAAGAGCGCTCAGGCTGGGATTGAGGCCGCTCTCCAGGGCGTGCGTCTTCTCGGCATAGGGAGAAGTCAGGAAGTCCACCAGCAGATACGCCTCGCGGGGGTGGCGCGTACGGGCCGAGATGGCCAGGTTCCAGGTGCCCAGGCAGCCATGAGCGGGGCCGTTCTTGCCCGGGATACGGGTAAAGCCGACCTTCTTGTAGATCTTGGAGGTGGGCTCGATCCCGGTCTTGACGACGTAAGGCCAGGAGCGGTGATAGAGAGCCTTGCCCTGGCTGAATGCCACGTAGGAATCGTCTTCCTTATAGGAGGTCACCGCCCGAGGGGTCAACTTCCAGCGTCCAATCAGGTCGCAAAAGTACTGCAGCGACTCGACCGCCTGGTCGGAGTTGATAACCACCTTGCCGTTGGCGTCGAAGACCTCGGCGCCGTTGCCCCACAACAGCTCCAGAAAGTCGCACACCAAACCCTCGTAGCGTCCCGCTTGCATCACCAGCGGCTCGCGCAACAGATCGGGGTAGCGCTCGCGCAGGGCCATCGAGCTCTCCACTACCTGATTCCAGTTGCTCGGCGGAGGGAGACCGGCCTGCTGCAAGAGGTCCAACCGGTAGAAGAAGGTGCCCACGTTGCAGTTCCAGGGCAGGGCATACAGCTCGCCTTTCCAGGTTACGGGCGGCAGGGTGCTGGGAATGAAGGTGGCTCGCTTGGCCGGCGTGACGAAATCATCCAGTGGGCGCAGCCAGTCGGCGTTGGCGAACTCGGCCGGCCAGATGATGTCCAGGGCGAAGACATCCATGGAGCTATCCCCGGAGGCCAGCGAGGTGACGTACTTGTCATGCATCATGTCCACGTTGGCGGGCAGGGTGCGGTGCAGCACCTTGATGTGAGGGTAGCGTCTCTCGAACTCGGCCACCAGGGGAACGTTGGCTTGCATGCTGGGGTCGGCGAAGTAGTTGAAGGTCAAGGTGACCTTCTCGGACTGGGCCTGGACCCACAGCACCGCCAGCAAGACCATCGCCAGAGCCAGACCGAGTCTTCTCACGAAGGGCCCTTCGTCAGTCGTGCGGGGTCTCCCCCGGATGAGGAGGGCGCCACCCTTCCTGGGGACGCAGGATCTCGTGGGGCGAAAAGGCCGACTTGTAGCGCATGGCCCGGCAGTCGCGCACGTAAAAGCCGAGATAGAGGTAGTCTCGCCCGGTGCGGCGGCACCAATCGAGCTCGTAAAGGGCGCTGAATGTTCCCAGTCGGCGAGCCCCGCAGGCCACGTCGTAGGCGAAGTAGACCGAGTTGGCTGCTCGCGGGGTCACATCCACCACGCCCAGCCCCACCAACCGACCCTCCAGTCGATACTCGAAATGTTTTGTACAACCCAGGTTCTCGACCAGGAATCCGGTGAAGTCTTCCTCCTCCGGCCGGGGCTTGGAGAACTTTTCCTGGCAGTATTCGGCATAAAGCTCGCAGGCTTCGCGGGTGAAGCGGGCATCCACCACCTCCACCGTCAGGTCCTGGTTCTTCTTCCAGGTCGAGCGCTGCGATCGGCTCATCTCAAACGTGGAGATCGGAACGCGGATCGGAATACACTCCTGGCAGCCCCGGCAAACGTTGACGTAGCAGGAGCGCGCGCAGCGACGAAAGCCCTGGGCCAGCATGCGCTCGAGGTCTTCCGGGTCCAGCTCCTCCACGATCAGTGACAGGGTGCGCCAGTGGCGCCCGGGCAGATAAGGACACGACCCGCAGTCGTGGGCGAAGGGGCCAGCGTACTTCACCCCCCTCAATTTCCGAGCAGCACACGGTTTCCTTCGCGGCTGGGGGAATTGTAACACCCTCCCCCACGACCGACTTCGGAACTGAGTGCACACTCGGGTCATGCAAGAAGACAAGGACCTGGGTCTGGGCCAATCGCTGGCGATCCTCTTCAAAGCCTCCAGGGCCTTCTGGCTGGTGAACCTGGTGAATTTCGTGGACGGAATCGCCTATTTCGGCATCCTCACGCTGCTCACGCGCTACCTGGGGGCCGAGCTGGGGTTCAGCGACCAGCAGGCGGGCGTGGCCGTCTCGGTGTTCACCGGGTTGGTGACCCTGACCATGATCGGCGGCGGCTTTGTCTCCGACCGGCTCGGGGTAAGGCGGGCGCTGAGCGTCTCTCTCCTCCTCCTGCTGCTCGGGAGAGCAATCTTGAGCGGTGCCAGCGAGCTGACGGCCAGCCACCTGGCCGCCTGGATCGCCCTGGTACTGATGGCGATCGGCTCGGGAGTGATCCAGCCAGCCCTCTACGCCGGGGTCAAGGAATACACCGACGCCCGCACGGCCACCATCGGCTACAGCCTGCTCTACTCCATCATGAACCTGGGCATCGTGGCCGAGAACTTCTTCTCCCCCTTTCTGCGCACCAACGACGTTTTTCTCAAGCTCGGCGACAGGGCCATCCATGGTCTCGGCCTGGGGATCGCGGGGGTCTTCTGGTTTTGCACCGCTCTGACCGGGGTGGTGCTACTGTGTCATCTGGTGGCCTTCACGGCCGAGCTCAAGCCCCTCGAGCAGCGCCCCGACGACCCGGGTCAGGAGCAGCCGGTGCGAGTCAAATCGCCTTTCCTCGACCCGCGCTTCATGTTCTTCATCTTCATCTTGCTGCCCGTGCGTACGCTCTTTGCCCACCAGTGGCTGACGTTGCCCGACTACGTGTTCCGCTGCTTCCCCGAATCGGTCAACTCCAAGTTCGAGTGGATCTCCGGGCTCAATCCCCTCATCATCGTGGTCTTCGTGCCCCTGATCGCCAGCATGACCCGCAGGGCCCGGGTTCTGAACATGATGCTGATCGGCACCACCCTCAGCGCTGTGACCACCTTCATGCTGGTGCCGCCGCCGCAACTGCAGCTCCTGCTGCTCTATGTGGCCCTGTTCTCGCTGGGCGAGGCGGTCTGGTCCTCGCGCTTCCTCGAGTATGTGGCCAACCTGGCCCCACCCGGTAAGGTGGGTTCCTACATGGGGCTGGCCAACATCCCCTGGTTCATGGCCAAGTTCACCACCGGACTCTACTCAGGCACGATGCTCAACCGCTACATTCCCGTGGAGGGTCCCCGCGACCCGTCCACCCTGTGGCTCATCTACGGCTGCATCGCCTGCATCACCCCGCTGGGCCTGCTGCTTGCGCGTTCCTGGCTCACCAGGGTTCCTTCCGATAAGAAGGAGTGAGGGCCCCGGCCTGCCAATCCGCCCGGCCATGATCCGAGCCCGCGACTTCTCCTTTCAACCACTCGCCCGCCTGAAGGGAAATCAGGCCCGTCTGGGCCGCATTCACACCCCCCACGGCGACATCGAAACCCCCGAGTTCCTGCCCGTGGGCACCCTGGCCACGGTCAAGGCCATGACCCCACGCGACCTGGAAGGGTTGGGGGTGCAGGGCCTGCTGGCCAATACCTACCACCTGTACTTGCGACCCGGCTCGGAGCGGGTCAAACGCTTTGGCGGCCTGCACCGTTTCATGGGCTGGACCGGGCCCATCATGACCGATTCGGGGGGGTTTCAGGCCTTCTCGCTGGGAGCAGCCCGCGAAGACGGCGTGGGAAAGATCGGGGGCATCTTTCCCAACGAGGGCCAGAGCGAGCCGGCCCGCACCAAGAGCGGCGAGAAGCTGGCCCACATCGACGAGGAGGGGGTCAGCTTCCGCTCCCACATCGACGGGTCCCGCCACAAGCTCACCCCTGAGAGCTCCATCGCCATCCAGCAAGAGTTGGGGGCGGACATGATCCTGGCCTTCGACGAGTGCACCTCGCCCATGGCAGGTTACGAGTACACCGAGCTTGCCATGGAGCGCACGCATCGCTGGGCGGTGCGCAGCCTGGAGGCCCGCACCAACGCCGAGCAGGCTCTCTACGGCATCGTGCAGGGGGGCGAATGGGAAGACCTGCGGGCCCGCTCGGTGCGCTTCATCTCTGAGCTGCCTTTTGACGGGTTCGCGGTGGGAGGCTCGCTGGGCAAGTGCAAGGCCGACATGCACCGGGTGCTCGATTGGACCGTGCCCCACCTGAGCGACGACCGCCCCCGCCATCTGCTCGGCATCGGCGAGGTGAACGACCTGTTCGAGGGGGTGGAGCGGGGCATCGACACCTTCGACTGCGTGCTCCCCACCCGCTTTGCCCGCACCGCTCACTTACTGGTCCCGCCCTGGACCCCGGGGGTGGGCAGACGGGGCACCCTGAACCTGCGTCACGCGCGCTACCTCGACGACCAATCACCGCTCATGGCCGACTGCCACTGCTACACCTGCCAGAGCTTCAGCCGCGGTTACCTGCGCCACCTCTACATGTGCGACGAGCTGCTGGCCTACCATCTGGGAAGCCTGCACAACCTCCATTTTCTGCTGGAGCTGATGCGCACGATCCGCCGGGCGCTTGCTAGCAAGAACTTCTCCGAGCTCAAGCAGCGCTGGCTGGAGGCAGCGAGCGGGGCGGAGCCCGATCCTGAAGAAGATTCATCGCTTTCTTGATTTTTTCTCTTCAGAAAATTGCTCGAAACTACGAGCTTCCGGCTCACATTGACAGGGTAGGAAGATTGTGATACCCTGACAACGTGGTAGCCCCCCAGAAAGCGCTCACGCGCTTGTACGTGACCACGAAGTGCCGTGCCCGCGGCAATCTCAGGGCGGTAACGCTCCGCCCCACTCTGAGGAGAACCCCATGAAACGACGGAAGTCCCCGGTTCTGGCTGCCTTCCTGGAGTATCACCAGGCAGAGGGTACCTACCTCTGCTTTGATTGCCTGGAAGGGCGGATCCTCGACTTTGACGACTACTATGCCCTGATCCGCTCGTTTTCCGAGGAATCTGAGCAACCCGTCGACATCCTGGTCCGCCTGGCCCAGGTTTCCTGCATCTATCCCGCCGAGGAGAAACTGCGCGAAGACGCCAAGCTGCGCAAACTGGGCGAGATGTTCAAGAAGAACGAGCCCGAGCGCAAGCGAGAGGCCTGATCGATCTTCTGTTCCCGGGTTGACAGGCGAGCTTGTTAAAAGGTAATATGCGCCTGTCGCCGGCCGACCGCTCCGCGAGCGACATCGCGGCGGACTCGAGGGTCCCGAGACCTCGAGGGGTAGCGCGCAGACCACAGCACGCCCCAGCACTTCGCCTGGGAGAACATGCGAGGAAGGCCTGACAGCCGAGCGGGTCCCGTGAGGGGTAGGCACGCCACGAGCGCGCCCGATAGCGAACACGGTTCGCGCCCGAGGTCGGCGAAGTCAGGAGAGTCTGGTGAGGTGGGAGCCAGATCGCGAGGCCATCCTGGAGACAGGATGGCCTCTGTGTTTCTGGCAACTTCAGGCGCCCCAGGCAACCTGATTAGCCCAGCGACTCGCGCTCTTTGTCATAGTAATCGCACTCCTCCATGCAGTCGCGGAAGCTCTTGAGCGGTCGTGACTGGTAGGGGTGGGTGCAGTTGATGAAAATCCGGGGCGTCTCGCCCTCGAGCGAGAAGCCGAAGTCGACGTAGTCGCAGAAGCGGTCAGGCACGTTCTCGAGACAGAACTCGTAGAGCTCGTTGTAAATCTCGGGATAGCTGTGCTGAAAAAGGTGCTTCTCGCACTGGAACACCCCCAGGACCGAGCCTCGAAACCGGCAGGGACGGTAAGCCATCTTCAGTCACCTCGCAAAGATTGCATTCTGGGCCGTCCCGCAGCCGGGCGGGCCTGTTTCCGAAAGGGGGTGGCAGGCTGGTCGGGCGAAAGAAATTGCACCGTGTTGCCAGTCGGCACGGCTACCTCGATCAGCACCAGCTCCTCAAGATCGTCCTGGCGACAGACCAGGGAGGCCTTCAGTCCGGACTGGCCGGAGAGTCGCGCGCGGATCGAGCGCAGCCGTTCGATGCTCTCGAGCCCGGGCTCGGACACGGCTACCAGGCGGGGGGACTCGTGGGCCGCGGCCAGCGACTGCGACCCCTTCAGGGCCATCACTCCGCCCACGCCGAACGCCTGCAGCCGCCAGACCCCGTACTCGCGCTCGGCCCGGTCGAGCCAGTCGAAGCCCTCCTCGAGCAAGGCTCGAGCGTGAGCGGAGCCGTGCTCGGACACCCAGTCGGATAGCTCGCGCTGGCCGTTTTCTCGCTGTATTTCTCGATGACGGCGGCGCTCTTGCTCGGAAGCCCTCTTCTCATTGAGCTCACCCACGGCCTGGAGCAACTCGCTCAGGGTGGCTTCGGGCGAGGCCGAGACCAGCGCTCCCACGGCCAGGGGCCCGCCTGACAGATCGATCTCCCCGACCGGCAGACCGCTCTCGGTCAACTGAAACCAGGAAGAAAGCTCCGGAGGAACCTCGCCGGGCTCAAACTCGAATCGGGTGGTAGCCAGGGAAGCGATGGCCTGGCCCCGCTCCAGAGCCGCCTGGCGGCGCACCTCGGGGTCAACCCGGTGGAGCAGACGCAGGCCGATGCGTGCATCATCCCCCGTCAGGGCGCGCCGGGCCAGACGCACGTCGTCGAAGCGCTGAGACTGCAGCCAGTGAGCATCGGCCGGCAGAGGCAGGTTCAAAAGCAGATAGAGTCCGGCCCTGGCCAGTTCGGACACCCCTCCAGACCTCCCCTTCGAGCCCGACAGACCCAGCTCGTCGCTGCGCTGCTCGGCCAGTTCGTAAACGTGGGGAGAGACCCGGAAACGGACTTCTGGATTCATTCGCAGCCCTCACTTTCCTATTGCGCGCACCCATAGCTTACCACCTATGCGCGCACCTGTCAAAGGAGATTTGCGCGCAGGGAAGGAGGGATTGCCTCCGGCCGATAACCATGCCATTTATGGAGTTCGAGGACGTCACCGAGGCGCTGGGGGCAGCTCCGCTCAAGGGTCTGGCGGTGAACAAGATGCCTTGCTTGATTACCCTGACCGGGTCTGAGAAAGGCGAGATCCTTCAATTGCGAGCAGGTACGCTGGTGCTGGGTCGGTCGGCCTCTCACGCCGATCTCGTGCTAAGGGGGGCGGGGGTCAGTCGGGCCCACGCCAGACTCGAAATCGACGAGAAGGGCCGCGTGGTGGTGCAGGACCTGGGCTCGACCAACGGTATCTTCGTCAACGGCGAGCCGGTGGAGCGAGCCGAGCTCTCCCACGGCGACTCGCTGGGCCTGGGGCCCGAGGTCAGCCTGCGGCTCGAGCACTCCGATCAAGAGGTGCACGACCTGTTCCAGGACATGTACCGCAGCGCCAACACGGACGACCTGACCGGGGTGCTGAACCGGCGTAGCTTCATGACCCGGCTCTCTGAAGAGCTCTCAGCCGCCCGCCGCCATCGCACCGAGTATTCACTGGCTCTGCTGGACCTGGACCACTTCAAGAAGGTCAACGACCAGCACGGCCACTCGGCCGGCGACGCCGTCCTGGTCGAGCTGGTCAATCGACTGAAGGAGACTCTCCGCGCCGAGGACCTGGTGGGCCGTTATGGAGGCGAGGAGTTCGTGGTTCTCTTGCGCCAGGTTCCCTCTGCCAGCGCCGAGGCGACCGCTGAACGGTTGCGCTCGATCGTGGAAGCGACCCCCTTCACTCTGCCGGACGGCACTCTGCTGCCGGTCACCACCAGCATCGGGCTCTCTCCCCTGCTGCTCGAGCAAGAGCCGGGGGCCACCCTGGAGGCCGCCGATCAGGCTCTCTACCAGGCCAAGAGGGCCGGGCGCAACCGGGTGATGGTGGCTCAGACCGCAACGTAAACTTCGATCCATTCGATTTACACAACGTTAACAGCCCTCCCTCGGGCGTGCAAAAGGCCTTCCAAATCCCCTCCATTATGCTCAGAGGAGATGATGATCCTCGAAGTGCTGCTCAAACAGTTCACCACCCTCTCGGGACGGGATAAGCGAGTCCAGGCTTACAACCGTCTCTGGAGCGAGGTAGCCCGCGCGCGGATCGGCAGCGAGGCCAGCCGGAACGGCAGCAGCCGCACCTTCTGGGACAACGACCAGCGCAAGCATCGTGTCAGCGTTTCCAGTTTCGAGGAGATGCGGCCGGTGGGAGACGGCAACCCGGCCATGGCCCGGCGACGGGTGCTGCAGGTCCGTGAGCTCATCGCCTCGGCCCAGGATGGAAGCCTGGAGCTTCGGGTGGATAGCTTCGTGGTGACCGACGAAGCCAGTGCGCGCGGGATGGTGGACAGGCTGCTCGAGCGCGGCTTCGAGAACGCTCCCACCACCTATCGCACCCGCTACCAGCGGGATGCCAGCGGCATCAAAGAGTGCGAGCTCCATCGCCCGGCCGTTCGGCGCAGCCCCACGGTCCTGCGGCGCGAGCTGCAGGCAAGCTCCAGCCGGGCTCGCTTCGCCGTGATCCGATCCGTGGTGAAGAAATAACACTTTTGTAACATCGAGCCGTTACAATGGGCTTAAAGACCCGTGAAGGAAGGCTATCGATGGAAGACAATCGCCGCAACCTCAGATATCTGGTGGAGGCGCAGGCCTACTTTCGAACCGGACACGGCACCTTCCAAAGAGGGCACCTGGTGGACGTGAGTGAGTCGGGAGTGGGAATCATCAGCAGCGAGCCCTCCCTTCCCGAGCAGATCGTCTTCCGACTGGAGGGCCTGGCCCCCCTGCTCTTCCAGGTCAGACCTGTCTGGAGCTGCCAGCAGGGCGATCGGCACCGGATGGGACTACAACTCCTGGCGCCGGCCGGGGCCTCCTGCGATCAGAAATGCCTGCACCGCTGGCTCAGAGCCCGGCCCTCACCGAAAGCCGCCGAGAAGCCGGCCCGCCGACGCTCCCGCCGCAAGGCCTCCTGAAGGGCAGGGCGCGGTCAGAAAAATGAGAGCGCGGCAGCAACCTCCGCGCTCCCATTTGGCTTGTCTGGTCAGGACTTGGGAACGGTGTAACCGCGTTTGACTGCCTCGTTGCGAACGGCCTTGATCATCGCCTCGTCCAGCGTCTCCTCGCCTGAAGCCGCCTTCTGCTTCTCGGCCAGGAAGGCGTCGCGCTTGGCCGAGAGCTCGCGAATGCGAGCCTGCAGCGCTGAGCGCTCCCTGGACTTCTTCTCGACGTAAGCCGCCCGCTCGCCCTCGTTCATGGACTGCATCTCGGCCGGCAACTGGTCTTTGGGAACCTTGCGCACGTCCACCTCGCCCTCGCGACTGGCGTCGACCAGGTCCCAACCCGCGTTGCTGTAGTTGGCCCCGGCCTTGGTGCTGGCCCGCTGAGCGGCCACCGAGGGCGCCGCCGCGACGGCGTTCTTGTCCTGCTCCTCCTGGCGGGCCCGGCCAGCGCCCCCGCGGTCGCCATAGGCGACGTAGGTCTCATTGACCTTCGTGCTGAGGGTGGCCAGCTCGGCGTCATAAGGGGTAGGGATATCCACCACCTTGCGATCCTGGTCGATGCACAGGTAATCGCCCCCGCCCAGCCTGGCCCCATCCGACCAGGCGGTCTCCACGCCCTCGCCGCGGGGTCCGCAGAAGATGGTATTGACCAGCACATCTTTCTGGCGGGCCGAGGCGCACACTTCCTTGTAGTTGACTGTGCCCTGACTGAAGGGCTCATTGCCGGCGATGAACATCACCCGAATGTCCTTGGGATTGTCGCTCCAGGAGAGCTGTTTCAGGGCCGAGCGCATGACCCAACCGCAATACTCTTCGCCGCCGTTGGTCTTGAGCTTGAAGAGCTGCTCGGAGACTTTGTCCAGGTCGGTGGTAAAGCTCACCACCTGTTGCACATAGCCCTCCCGGGCGTTCAGACCGTCGTTGCCGTATTGATACAGGGCCACTTCCAGGCGGGGGACCTTGCCGTCCTTCTTCATCTCCGAGAACTCGTTGACGACCTTCCACAGCTGGCTCTTGGCCTGGTCGATCAGGCCGTCCATGCTGTTTGAAGTATCCAGCAACAGGGCCAGTTGGATGGTATCGCGCGAGCCACCCGGCTCGTCGCGCTTGGCCAGGCCGGGCTGGGTGGCGAGCGTGGCCAGCAAAGCACCGCTCAAGGCGGCGCAGAGAAAGTGCTTCTTCATGGTTTCCTCCCGAAATGAGCTGGGCGTCCTACGTGATGAATGTGTTGCCTGTTGTTCGGGGCGCCCCCTTGGAGGTCGGCCGGCGCAGGCTCCTCATCACGCACTTTCTGCAGGTCGCGAGGAGCAGGAGCTTTCTTCCCGATCAGTCGAGGTATCCGCCCGCCTTCAGGCGACGACTGGTACGCAGGAACGCCCGGACGACCTCCGGGTCGAACTGAGTGCCCGCCCCTTCCTGGACGTGGCTGACCGCCCGCTCGTAGCTCCAGGCTTCGCGCCAGGGGCGCTCGCTGGTCAGGGCGTCGAAGACATCCGAGACGGCGATGATGCGCGAGGCCATGGGGATGCGACGACCCATCTGTCCGTCCGGGTAGCCCCGACCGTCCCAGCGCTCGTGGTGGGCCCTCACGATGGGGCCGAGGTGGCGGAAGGCCGGAAAGCGGGCCAGGAGCTGCTCGCCGAACTCGGGGTGCCTCTCCATCAAGGCTCGCTCGTCGGCGTTCAGCGGCCCGGGCTTGTTGCGGATCTCTGCGGGGACTCGCAGGGCCCCGATGTCGGCCAGGCGACCGGCCATGTGCAGGTCGCCCGAATTGCGTAACCCCTGGACTTGCTCGGAGAGCGTGGGGGGAAGCTGGCGGTAGTCCAGCCCGGCCATGCCCAGATCTCTCAGCAGTGCTCCTGAGCGCACCTGCTCTCGAATGGCCGGGTCCTGAACGTTCAAATCCTCGCAGACGGCGTCGGCGAAGGTCATGACCCGCAGCGAGTGCTCACCCAGAAAGCCACCCTCTTCGGCCAGCATGGCCAGAAGGCGGTTGACCACCTGCTCCTCGCTGACCTGGCCCTTGCGGCGCCAACCCTGCATTCCATCGAACATGGCGGCCCCGAAGTAGCACATCCGCTCGCTCAGGCCGTGCTGCTCCTGATGCTGGCTGAGCCAGGCCATGGCGATCCAGTAGGTTCGCATGAACTCTGGCGTTTCCTCGGTCTCAGCGGCATAGGCCAGTCCCGCCGTGGAAAAGAGGCGCTCGAGCTGGGGCAAGAGCGGCTGCAGCCCGGGGCGGACCAGCGTACGGGGCAGGCCGGTGCGAGGGTCGACTGCCTCCAGGCCTGCTTCACCGACCGCCGGTCCCCCGGAGGCCTGGCCAGAGGACTGACCCGAGGACTGCTGCCCTCCTCCGCCACCCTGGCCGCCGCGGTTGCGCTTGCTGATCGCCTCGACGCGGGAGGAGCTCTTGAGAGCCTCCAGCTCTTCCTCGAGCTCGGCCCGGCCAGGCCGCAGAAACCTGCTCAACAGGCGATTCTCGCGCACGATCGGGGCCGAGAGCCGGGCGATCTCGGTGGGGCGTGCCCGCCCCTCGGACTCCTGCTGGCCGCCGCTCTGGGTGCCCGCCCCATCGGCCGAGCTGCGTGACACCACCGTCGCGTGGGAAGGCGCCGGATCGGCCCGCTGGGGTGCGGGGCGGTCGACCCGCACGGCCGGGGTGGGAGCGGGCGTCATTGGCTGCTCGCCCCGCTGGGCCCGTGGCAGCTCGGGCAAGCGAGCCTGGGGAGTGGGAAGGCGACTTTCCTGGGGAAGCTGCGGCGTGACCCGGGCGGCAGGGATGGTGCTCTGCTCGGGGGGCAGCCGGGGGGTGGCGTCGATTCGCTTATAGAGTGCCCGCGAGGCCGGTTGTTGCTGCGCCGGGAGAGCTGGTTCGGGCGCTGCGGGTGCCTGGGCCTCCGGCTTGCGAACGGGCTGGCCCGGCGCGGAAACCACGATCACGCTCTTGCGCACCGTCTCGGCCGCGGGCTGCTTGCCCGGGGGCTCTGGTTGGGCGGGGACGGGCGGTTTTCGCGGCAGCTCCGTCTGGGCCGGGGCGGGCCGCCGGGGCGGCTCGTTCTGCTGATTCTGAGGGGGATCGCGCCGGGCCGGCTCAGCCGGCTCCTGTCGGCGGGTCTCTTCTTTGCGCATGGCCTCCCGGATCCGCTCCATCAGAGATCTGCGCTCCTCCGAGCCCTCCCGCTTCCGGGCCTGACCGGGAGCATCCTCGCTGCGGCCAGGGCCGTCCTCGCGATCATTGCGCAGACGGTTCTCCGCCTCGAGACGGCGGGAGTCATCGTTTTTTCTGGCCTGGCCAGGCGGCTCGCTCTCTTCGGCTCGGCGAGTCGGGCGGTTCTCGTCGGTTCGGCGTCCGTCCTCCGAGCGGCGTGGGCCCCTGTCGTCCTCCGAGCGGTTCGGCCCGCGATTCTCGCCCCGGTCGTCGTCCGACCGCCCTGGTCCCCGGTCGTCGTCCTCCGAGCGCCCCGGGCCCCGATTCTGACCGGGAGCCTCATCCGAGCGCCCCGGGTCCCGATTCTGGCCGGGAGCCTCATCCGAGCGCCCCGGGTCCCGATTCTGGCCGGGAGCCTCATCCGAGCGCCCCGGGCCCCGATTCTGGCCGGGAGCCTCATCCGAGCGCCCCGGGCCCCGATTCTCCTCACCCGCTGCCAGGCTCCAGCCCTGGAAGAGCTCCTGGTTGGAAGTGCGCGCGTCCTCGAGCCCCACCATTCGATCTGCCTCGTGGAAGAACAGGCTGCGCATATCGGGGACGGTGGAGGCAGTGGTGCGGTTCTCCGAACGAGAATTGCCCGGCCCACGCGAGCGCTCTGAACGCTCCGAGCGATCCGGGCCTCGACCATTGTTGATCCGATTGTCGTCGGCCAAAGCCACCCCCTGAAGGCGGTCCAGGTCTATTATAGCAGTTTCAGACCGAGAAGTGGGTACCCGTTTCCCCCTCGAGAGCTCGCTTGAGATTCTCGGGGTTGGTGATCAGGGCTTTGTTGCCGTTGGCCTCCAGGTAGGCCAGCACAGCCTCCACCTTGGGCTTCATGCTACCGGCCTTGAAGTGTCCCTCTTCCAGGTAACGTCGGGCCTGTGCGGCCGTCAGCTGGCTCAACTCCTCCTGCTCGGGAGTGCCAAAGCGCAGGCATACTTTCTCCACGGCGGTGGAGATAACGAACAGGTCGGCCTTGAGCTGCTGAGCCAGCAGACTGGAGGCCAGGTCCTTGTCGATGACGGCCGCAACCCCTTCCAGAGCCCCGTCCGAGTTGGGTACGACCGGGATCCCTCCCCCGCCCACCGCGATAACCAGAAAGCCGGACCCGATCATCGTGTTGATGGCGTCGAGCTCGACGATCTCGCGGGGCCTGGGGCTGGCCACCACCCGGCGCCATCCGCGCCCGGCGTCCTCCACCACGGCCCACCCCTCCTCACGCTCGCGGCGATGGGCTTCCTCCTCGCTCATGAAGGGACCGATGGGCTTGCTGGGATTTTGAAAGGCTGGGTCCTGCGGGTCGACGACCGTCTGGGTCACCAGCGTGATGGCCGATTTAGTCATCCCCCGTTCCAGAAATACGTTGCGCAGTGCCTGCTGGAGATGATAACCGATGGCGCCCTGAGTATCGGCGCCGCAAACATCCAGCGGAACAGGGTGCACCTTGCCTCGGGCCAGCTCGCTTCGCAGCAGGATGAAGCCCACTTGAGGTCCATTTCCGTGAGTGACCACCACCTCCCAGCCAGCCTGAACCATGTCAGCGATGTGCCGGGCTGTCTCCACGACAGCCATATACTGGTGGGGTATGCTCTGATGAGCGCTGTCCTTGATCAGTGAGTTCCCCCCCACGGCCACGACAGCTATACCGGGCATGCAATGTCTCCCATTCCTGAATTGAGCGCAGTCCTACTTCAGATTCCCGGCTTTGCCCATCTCCTCGGCCAGGCAGCGGTCGATGTACTCTTGCACCGGTCGGGCCACATCCTCAGTAACATTCTGAAACTCCAGGCCGATCTGGAACCGGTTGGCCTGAACCTCTTCCTTCCAGACCACTTTGGCGTTGACGTTGACCACCGGCAGGTCGAACTGCAGAAAGATCTTGAGCGTCAGCTCGTCGCCCACCACCAGGTTCTCCTCCGTGCGGATGCGCATTCCCCCCACCGACAGGTCGAGCGCCAGAGGATAGAGCCAGCGGGTGTTCTCCTCCAGCCCGATACCCACTCCCAGCACGCGGTTGAGTCGGAACCGGCGGCGCTTGCCCTCCACCGAGAATAGCTCCATAATCTGCTGGACTGCCTCGCGCGCCTCGTCGGTGGGGTCAACGAACTTCAAGCCGGCCACCGTCATCCCGCCCACCAGGCGCTTCTGCCAGACGACCTGCAAGGGAAGGTCGAGCACCCCGCTCCGGCCCAGCTCGGTGCCAAAGGACTCCAGCCCCAGTTTCATTCGGAACGTCTTGCCTTCGGGGAAGTTCTGATCCACGTTAACCCGCATGCCACCCTCGGAGAGGTCGACCAGATAGAGGTAGACCATCTGATCGCCCTCGCCCAGGTCGATCTCCCCCGTGAGCAGCTTGTTGAGCTTGGAGATCTTCCGCTCACCACGCCGCCGCTCGGGGCCGGTGTGAGGCTCGGCCGAGGGCTCGAACATCTCCAGTCCGTCACCGGGGCGGGCAGGGAGGTCAGTGTCGGTGCTCTCGGCCGGGAGGTCGACCATCGGGTCCTCGGAGCTCACCAGAGGCTCGGGGGCAAGCAGCTTCTCCACCTCCGGGTCGGGCGATAGAGGCGTCTCCAACTCAAGCTCGCCGAGGTCGGTATCCTCCAGGATCCGGGCGACCTCTTCGTCGGAAACTTCTTCCTCGAGCAGGATCTCGTCGCTCTCCGGAGACCCCGTCTCGTCTGCCCGGCTCTCGCCCTCGCTCTCGCCTGACTTCGAGTCGTCCGCCCGGCTCTCGCCCCCGGACTCTGACTTCGAGTCGTCCGCCTGGCTCTCGCCCCCGGACTCTGACTTCGAGTCGTCTGCCTGGCTCTCGCCCTCGCTCTCGCCTGACTTCGAGTCGTCCCCCTGGCCCGCAGGCTCGGTCGACATCGAGTCGTCAGCCTTGACCTGGCCCCGATCCTCCACGGACTGGTCCGAGGGCTTGCCTTCTTTACCCTCGGAGGACCCCTCCGATGCCTCCTCGGCATCGTCCTCTGCCCGTTCGACCCCGTCTTCCTCGTCGGACTTTTTGCCCTCTTCCTCTTCGCTCACGCAGTCACTCCCGCTTCCCGGCTGCGCTCCAGGCGGTCGCGATAGAGCGGAAACTCTTCGCACAAGCGCAGGACTCGCCCCCGTATGTCGCGCAATCTGGCCTCATCCTGGGGAGCCTTGAGGACTTCCAGGATCCACTCCGCGATCTGTTCCATTTGAGGTTCCTTCAATCCTCGTGTGGTCAGGGCCGGAGTTCCAAGTCGAATCCCGCTGGCCACAGCGGGAGGGTTTTTGTCAAAGGGAATGGCGTTCTTGTTGGCCGTGATGCCGGCGGTCTCAAGGGCGTGCTCGGCGGTCTGCCCGGTCAACCCGAGCGGCGTCACATCGACGAGCATCAGGTGGGTATCAGTGCCACCCGACACGATGCGCGCTCCACCCTCGGCCAGGGCCTTTGCCAGAGCCCTCGCATTGGCGACGATCTGGCGCTGGTAGACCTTGAACTCCTCACTCATGGCCTCTTTGAAAGCCACCGCCTTGGCCGCGATGACATGTTCGAGCGGCCCACCCTGGTAGCCGGGGAACATGCGCTTGTCGACCTCTTTGGCCAGTTTCTCCCGGCAAAGGATCATGCCCCCACGCGGGCCTCGCAGGGTCTTATGGGTGGTCGTTGTGACCACGTCGGCGTACTCGACGGGGTTGCCGTGCAGGCCGGCCACCACCAGCCCGGCAAAGTGAGCCATGTCGACCATGAAGAAGGCGCCGGTCTCGTCTGCGATCTCACGGAAGATTTTGAAGTCGATCTGGCGCGAGTAAGCGCTCCAGCCAGCCAGCAGAACTTTGGGTTTGTGCTCGCGCGCCAGCGACCGGACCTGGTCGTAGTCGATCAACTCGGTTTCGGGATGTACCTCGTACTGGACGATCTTAAAGTGCGTACCCGAGAAGTTGACCTTGTGCCCGTGGGTGAGGTGGCCGCCGTGGGCCAGCGACATGCCCATCAAAGTGTCGCCGTGCTGCATCATGGCATAGTAGGCAGCGATGTTCGCGCTGGAGCCGGAGTGAGGCTGCACATTGGCATGGTCGGCCTTGAACAACTCGCAAGCCCTCTTGCGGGCCAGGTCCTCGCAGACGTCCACGAACTCACAGCCCCCGTAGTAGCGCTTGCCGGGATACCCCTCGGCATACTTGTTCGTGAGCACGCTGCCGGAGGCTTCGAGCACGGCCTCGCTGACGAAGTTCTCCGAGGCGATCATCTCCAGGGTGGTGGCCTGGCGCTCGGTCTCGGCGAGGATGGCCCGAGCCACCTCGGGGTCGGTTTTCCAAACGTGCTCTAACATGGGCTCAGGCCACCTTTCTTGATTGCGTTACCAACGACTCCAGAGGGCCGCGGCCAGTTCTCGGCAGCGGGCCGCCAGCTCAACCTCGTCAACCCCGCTCACCTGTCCGTTGCGGACCACTACCCGCCCCCCGATGATGGTCGTGTCCACCGGGGCGCTCCCCAGCCCGAAAAGCAGGTGTCCCATGAAATTGGCGTCGTGGAACGGGGTGGGTGGATCATACTTCAAGGCGATCAAATCGGCCGGTCCGCCCTCCTCGATCCGACCCAGCTTCAGCCCGAAGAAACGCTCGGCCAGGGCAGGATTGTTCTCGTAGGCCACCCGATAGATCTCGTCGTAGCTGAACGACTGAGGGTGCTGGGCCTTCTGGCGATGGCTCAGGGGCAATACTTTGATCTCCTGGAACATGTCCTGGGTCATCCCGTCGGTGCCCAGGCACAATCGCCCTCCGCCAGCCAGAATGCGGCGCACCTGGGCCACCCCCACGGCGTTGTTCATATTCGACTCCGGGTTGTGGAGCACGGTCACGTCGTGGCTTTCGAGAAAGCGATACTCGGGCTCTTCCAGGTGGATGCAGTGGGCGGCCAACACGGGGTAATCTTTCAAGCCCTCCTCAAGAAGCCGCTGAAGGGGGGGCTTCTTGTAGTTCTCGTGGCTGTGCACGACGTCGGCGTAGTCTTCGGCCACATGCACGTGAAAGAAGGTGCCCCCGGGAGAGTGCTCGAGGCTGCGCTGCAGGGCCAGCGGATTGACCGTGAAGGAGGCATGCAGCCCGAAGGCGCCACGCAGGTAAGGGTCTTGCTCGGCCCTGCAGCGCTCGAGAAAGCGGAGGTTCTCTTGAATGCCAAGCTCGGCGCCCTCTTCTCCATGCCGATCGGTGACCTCATAGCAGAAGCAGCCTCGCAGGCCGACCTGGCGGGCAGCCCTGGCCAGGGCGTCGAGACTGCCCTCGATAAACCCGGGACTGGCATGGTGGTCGATGATGGTGGTGGTGCCGCGCTTGACCGCCTCCACGAATCCGAGCAAAGCGCTGTAGTAAACGTCTTGCTCGCTGAGAGCGGCATCCAGGCGCCACCAGAGTCGCTCGAGGATCTGCAGGAAGTTCTGGGGCGGATCGCCCGTCATGGCGATGCCCCGAGCCAGGGCGCTGTAGAGGTGGTCGTGGGCGTTGATGTTGCCCGGCATGACCACCATTCCCCGCATGTCGACGTGGGGAATGTCCCGATGGGCGGCCTCGAGCTCCTGGCTGGGAGCCAGCCGAGCCACCGCGGCGCCGTCCACCAGCACCCCGTGGCCCTGCAGGACCCGATTGCCGGCGCCCAGGGTTACCACGGTGGCATTGGTGAGGAGGTAACGTTCGATTTCCTGGCTCATGGGCCGGGCGTACTTGGACGGAAGAAAATGGGTTCCTCCTGCAGCACCACCTGGTACAACCGAAAGGCCCCTTTCGGGGCCCTTTTGGGGTCGTCTCTCAGGTTCTGGGGCTGCTAAGCCACAAGCTCTAAAGGCTCATAATCCGCCGGAGTCGGGGGCGGAGGCGCGAAAATCTGCTGCACACGGTTGGCATCACCCATTTTTCGGCCAAGCGAGGCGGCGGTGTTGGGCTCGCCGGAGCGAGAGCCGTCGTTGGTGCTGCGGGTGGTCTTGGTGGTGCTGGCCCCCAGCGAGGAGAGCGCCCCCAGAATCTGGCGGTACTGAGCCCGACTGTAGGCCTCGTCGGCCTTACCGCCAGTGTGCTGCTGGTAGTTGTCGTTGACCAGCTGGGTCAGGTAGAAGGCCTGCATGCGGCGCTGGCCCAGGTCGGACAGGCGAGGCTGAGAGGCCTGGCTGCTGTCGAACTTGGTCTGCGTCATCCAGCGGGTATCCTGCGACCAGGCCCGCGCAAACTTCTGCTCTTTGGCAAACTTGGCCGTACCTTCCGGCTGGGTGCTTTCTTCGGCGGTGCGGGTCGCACGGGCCTGAGCATCCTGGCTCGCAGCGGTTTCAGAACGAGGGGTCTGGATCCGCTGCTCGCGCAGCTTCTGCTGCCGCTGCTCCGGACGTTCGCCGACGGGCTTGTTGGTATCGTTGAAAAGAGCCCCGAAGCTACTATCGGCCTCCTCACCCTCTTTGGCGTCACCCCCGCGCTTGGTTTCGTTATCGCGGTTCGTGGTGGGAGTCGTCTGGCGACTACTTGGAGGGGTGATTCCCGATGCCTTGAGTTGCTGGAGTACCGCGCCGCCGAGAGCCATGCAAATCCTCCTGTCGTTGGACCGTTCTTGGCTATATTATCCTCTAGGAAGCCCGCCCTGACTAGGGCCTGGATGTAAACCGCTTGTTAAAAGACTGTTGTCGTTTTGTTAACGAAATGAACCAGGACCTGGAACTGGTGTTTGCGGAATATACCGGCCGATGAACGTCCTTCCAGGAAATTCGGCGGAGAGAACCGCGACCCCTGCTCCCAGGGGTCGCTCGCTGGCCCTGACCCTGGTGCTTTTGTGCATGGTGGCCCTGAGCCTGTATCAAGTGCTCCCTCGCTATTATGAGCTGAACCTGTCCCCTTTGCAGCGGCCAGATGACCGACCAGGCACGCGGGAGGCGCGAGCCGCCCTGCAGGCCCCATTGGACATGGTCCGGCGCTTGCTCGGGGAAGCCCCCGAAGAACGCCGCCGGCGACTGGTCGCCATGACCTTCGACGATGGGCCCTACCCGATGTACACCCCTGTGCTTCTGGACGTGCTGCGCCACTATCAGGTGAGGGCCACCTTCTTCGTCAACGGCGTGCGGGTGCGCGAGTTCCCCGAGCTGGCCCGGGCCATCGCGGCCGATGGCCATGAGCTGGCCAACCACACCGACGAGCACAAGCGGGGGCGCGAGCTGGGACCCGAGCGCTTCCCGGCCGACGTGCTGCGCTGCGAGGACTCGCTGGCGGCCGCCCTGGGCATCCGTCCCCACCTGTTTCGCCCCGCCGGGGGCAGCCTGGAGCCCGAGCTGATGAGCCAGGTCCTCGGTCTTGGCTATACCGTGGTAGGCGACACGGTCAATCCGGGCGACTGGTACGTGCAAGACTCGGAGAAGCTGCTCGAGGGCAGCTTCCGCGGGCGCAACCGTGAGGGCGTGATGCTGTTTCACAACGGCTCGATGCACACCGTGTCGATGCTGCCCAGCGTGATCACCGAGCTGCGCTCCAAAGGCTTTCGCTTTGTCACCGTCAGCCAGCTGGCCGAGGCCACCGGTCAGCCGCTGCCGCTTAACCCCCGACTCAAGGACGTGGAGCGCGCTCGAACGCTGGAGTCGAGCGGGATCAGCCGCTAGCGCCAGTCGGAAACCCCATTGACACAGTCTTCCGGCTGCGCGACGCCCAACTGTTGAGCTAATGTGCTCGCACTTTGGTTTTGCACATTAGCACAATCTGACGAACGCGCCGGAACTGCGTTCCAGCGCGTTGTAAAGTGCAAGACCAAAGGCCTTGCACTTTAGAAGTCCGGCCGCCTACAATGTTTTGTGGTAGCGGAGGCGGGGGTAGAGGCCCCCAAGAGCGTAGCTCCTCCGACACCACATGGGGGTTTGCGGCCGGAATTCTAGCGCCAGTCGCCCAGGAACACAAAACCGGCCCAGAAGAACGGGTGGGCGGTTTCAGGCTGCTTCAGAAGGGCCAGTTGGGCCTGGCGCGAGATCGTCCGACTCGGGTCGGGCCGGGAGTGCGACCGATGAGAGCAGGACAAAGGCCAGCAGCAGGCTGGCCAGAGGTTTGTTACGACTCAAGTCGCCCCCCAAACCGCGCCTCCCCTACACCTCCTGAGCGACCGGTGGCTCACTTTCGGTTCCAGCCTCGCTGAACAGCGCCTCCAGGAAAACCTCAGGCACGAACGGCTGCAGGTCTTCGATGCCCTCCCCCACCCCGATCAGCTTGACCGGCAACTGGAACTCCTGGGCGATGGAGACCACGATGCCACCCCGGGCGGTGCCGTCGAGCTTGCACAGGGCAAGGCCGGTCACGTCCACCGCCTGCATGAACTCACGGGCTTGAATGAGAGCATTCTGGCCGGTGGTGGCGTCGAGCACCAGCAGCACCTCGTGGGGTGCGTCCTCGATCTCGCGCTGCAGGATGCGGCGCATTTTCTTCAGCTCTTCCATCAAGTTGGCCTTGGAGTGCAACCGCCCGGCCGTGTCCACCAGCAGAAGGTCCACTCCCCGGGCCCGGGCAGCGCTGACGGCGTCGAACACCACCGCCGAGGGGTCGGCCCCCTCCTTGTGGCGGATCACCTCCAGCTCGAGACGCTCGCCCCACACCTGCAGCTGCTCGATGGCCGCGGCCCGGAAGGTGTCGGCCGCCACCAGCATCACTTTCAAGCCCTGCTGCTTGAACAGGTTGGCCAGCTTGGCGGTGGTGGTGGTCTTACCGGTGCCGTTCACGCCCACCATCAGCACCACGTTGAGGCGCCCATTCTTGACGTTGAGCTCGCGCGAGGCGGCCGGAATGCCCGGCTCTTCGCTGTTGGTCTGGAGGATCTGGCCCAGCACTCCCTTCAGCTCACCCACCAGCTCAGAAGGCTCGGAGAGCTTCTTCTGCTTGACTACCGCCCGCAGGCTGTCGATGATGCGCTCGCTGGTGACCGGGCCGAGGTCGGCGCAGATGAGGATGTCGTGCAGCTCCTCCCAGAACTCCTCGTCGATCTTCTTGTGGAGCCGGAACAGCCCCACCATGCCACCCACCAGGCTCTTACGAGTCTTGTCCAGGCCCCGGGCCATCTTGATGAAGAACGGATCCACCGGCGTGAGCGCGATCTGGACCGTCTTGTCCCAGGCCTTCTGGAAGATGTTCTTGCCCCTGGCCGAAGGCTGCTCGGTCGGGATCTCCTCCACAGGAGCGGGCTCCTCGGGATCCTCGACCGCTTTTTGGGCGGCATCCTCGGCTTTGTGCTCGGCTTCGACCGCCTCTTCCACGGCCTCCATGGCCTGCTCGAGCTCGGGCTTCAGCTCTTTCTTCTTGAACCAGTTGCGGAACTTGTCCATGGGGGAAAGCTCCTTAGCCTGCCGACGCTCAAGCTCCTGCCAGGTTGCGCCAGGCCATCTCCAGCCGTTCCCTGTCCAGTGAGGCGAAGGCTGACACGGCGGGCGGCGGGGCCTTACTGTCCAGGAGAAGCCGGTCGATCAGGTAGCCCAGCACGGCGCGCCGATCCTCCGGGGTGAAACCCTCCAGGCCCGCCACCCTCGCCAGGCCGGCCCCCAGGTCGAGCTGGAACACGCACTCGCCACTGGCGCTGCGGTGAAAGAAGAGCTCGGGGCCCTGCTGGTAGATGAGCCACTTGTCGACCGCTCCTGTCGTCGCTGAGGGTTTCGAGCTCTTCTTGACCGGAACGCGCCCCTTCGCAATACGCTCCAGCTCTTCCGGCGAAAAGCGCCTCGGAAAGGCGATCTCCTCGTAAGGGTGAGCCAGCGGCTGGTGGGGCCAGTCCTGGGCGCGGGCGGTCATGACAGCACCGGCAGGCAGAGCGTGGCGACCACCGCGTGATGGGCGCCCAGGTGCTCGAGGGCCGCCTCCAGGGCGCCTCTTCGAGCCGGCTTGAGGGCCAGGAAGATGTGAGCCACCCCGTCATGCCCCTCCTGCTGGCTGGCCTGGCGGATGGACAGGCCGTGCGTGCCCAACGCAGCCGTGATGGCGCCAAAAACGCCAGGCTGGTCCTGCACGGTGAAGCGCACCCACCAGGGGTAGACGTGCTCGCTGTGGGGCAGCACCGGCACCGGGGCGCCCTCATGGAAGGCCGGGATGTCCACCATGCGAAAGCGCTCGCGGCGGGCCACCTCGAGCAGGTCGCGCACCACCGAGCGAGCCGTGGGCAGTGCCCCGGCGCCCTTGCCCACCAGCGTCAGGGGCTCCTCGCGACCCTGCAGGCGGAGCGAGACGGCGTTGGTCTCGCGGCGCACCGCGTACAGGCTGTGGCCCGGCTCGACCAGGGCCGGGCCCACCCACAGCTCCAGCCCTCCTCGATGGCGCACGGCGCGGCCCACGGGACGGAGGCTCAGACCGAGCCGGGCGGCCTCGGCCGTGTCCACGGCCCGGATGCTCTCGATGCCCTGCAGGCGGATGCTGCGCCAGGCCACCGGGGTATGAAAGACCAGCGAGGCCAGGATGGAGAGCTTCTGAGCGGCGTCGGCACCGGAGACGTCCAGGGTGGGGTCGGCCTCGGCAAAACCGCTCTCCTGAGCCTCGCCCAGGGCGTCGGCATAGTCGCTGCCGTCGGCCATGCGGGTCAAGAGGTAATTGGAAGTGCCGTTCAGGATGCCGGTGATGGCCTCCACGTCCTGATCAGAGGGCATCTTCTGGACCATCTCGATGACGGGGATCTCCCCGCAGACGCTGCCTTCGAAGCCCAGGTTGCGGCGGTACTTGCGGGCGGCCGCGAAGATCTCGGGTCCGTGCTCGGCCAGCACGGCCTTGTTGGCGGTGATGACGTGCTTGCCGTTCTGCAGGGCGGTCAGGATGTGGGTGCGAGCCGGTTCGATGCCCCCCATCAGCTCGACCACCACGTCGATCTGGCGATTTTCGAGCACGGCCGACGGATCTTGCGTCAACTCGCCCTCGAAAACGCGGGCTTTGTCGAGGCTGCGCACCACGGCCACCGGAAAATGCAGGTCCACACCGGTCTTCTCGCGAGAATAGAGCTCTCTGGCATACTGGAGCATCCCTCCAGCCACCGTGCCGAGGCCCAGCAGGCCAACGCGCAGGGCGTCGGGGTCGAAGAGGTCTTTGTACAGCCGCACGATCAACTCGCGCGCTCCTCGCTTCAGGGCCACGAACTCGAAGGTGGCGTCGGTCAGCAGCTGGGGACTCTTGTGCACCAGCGGTGCGCCCCATTTCTCGGGGTTCTCCAGAGCATCGATGGACTGGTGGATGCGCGCGAGCAGCCCGTGATTGGTCCCGATGCCGTCCCCCACCACCTTGATGAGCACCTGCTCGCGCGAGAGATGCGAGCGCGAGTAGCGGGTCTCCAGCTCTTCCAACCCGGGCGAGAGGCGGTCGAACACGAAACTGGCCCGTCCGGTGGCGTAGGAGGCCATCAGGAGGCGCCCCTCGGCCAGCTCGGCCACGTCCGCCCAGAGACCGCGATAGTCCTCCTCGCGATCGAGATAGACGGTCAAGAGCTGCACTCCCTCCAGGGCCGTGACCCCTTTGGGGACGCCGTCGGGCGAGCTGTGCCCCACGATCACCGTGCCCGGGTGATAGGGGTTGAACGTGTTCTTGACCACCATTTTGAGGTGGCGCCCGCGTTTGGCCGCCAACCGCGCCGCCGCGAGGCACTTCTGGTAGAGCACCCGCGATCCGAAGGCGGCCATCTGGTAGGCCTCCTCGTGGGAGAGCTCGCTGACGGTGATGGGCTTGTCCACCACGCCCGGGTCGGTGGCCGCCACCCCGTCCACGTCGGTCCAGATCTCCACGTCGCGCTTGAGGGCGGCCCCCAGCACGGCGGCGGTATAGTCGGAGCCGCCCCGGCCCAGGGTGGTGCGGCGACCATCGTGGGTCACCCCCACGAAGCCTGGCACAACCAGCAGCTCGCGGCTCTGGATCACTTTCTGGGCGATGCTGTTGAGCGACTCCTCCAGCACCGAGGCGTCCTGGAACTGTTCGCCCGTGATCATGCCCAGCTCCTCGGGCAAGGCTGCCCGGGCGTTCCAGCCGTCCTGGCGCAGGTAAGCGGCCATGACCTGAGAGGAGAGCAGCTCGCCCCAGCCGGCGATGCGGTCCAGCCCCTCGGGCCCGGCAGGGCGGTCCTTCAGGTCCTGGGCCAGCTCTTCGAAAGCATCGTCGAGCAACTCGCCAGGCAGCTCCAACCCGAGCAGGAGCTCGCGGTGGTCGGCGTGCAGGGACTCGAGCTCGGCCCTGAAGCTCTTGAGCTCGGCCAGACGCAGCAGGCGGTCGGTGACCTTGAGCTTGCTGACTTTGCCCTTCTCCTTGAGCACTCCCAGGGCTGAGACCACCACCAGGGGCTCCAGGGCCCGGCGCTCGCGCAGGATGTTGCGCACCAGCTTCCAGGTAGATGGATTGGCCAGTGAGCTGCCCCCGAATTTGGCGATGAGGCGTGGACGCATGGGGGCGCCCCTTCGCGCTCCGGGGGGACCACCCTGTCTGGATCGAGAAGAGGAGCCCGTGGCTCGTCTTGTCGTCCTGCTCCTGGTCAGTTTGTTCTGCTCCAGTTGCGTCTCCCCCGGCCCGGAGACGTTCGTCACCTTCATGCACGAAGGCGAGAGCCACACTTTCAGCCCGGCCAGTTACCGGAGACTGGGGAACGAGACCTATCTGGAGGCGGGCGACCTCAAGCTCGAGTCCAGCGCCTCGGGCGTCTCTGGCCAGATCAAGCTGGGCGGCACGGATTCGCAGGTGGTGCGGGGCACTCTCACCCTGCAGTCTCTCAAAGACGGGGTGGCCCAGGGAAACGTGGAGCTGGTGCTGGATCGAGAGCCTCCCCTGGAGGTGCGCGGAAGTTTTCGGGCGCGGGCCGAAGGGCACTGACCAGGGAGCTGGTGCTGGATCGAGAGCCTCCCCTGGAGGTGCGCGGGAATTTTCGGGCGCGGGCCGAGGGGGCACTGACCAGGAGCGCAGCCGGAAAACTGTGTCACCGGGGTTTCCGGCCGCGCTCCTGGCCCAGGCTAGCACAAAAGAGTGAAGGTCTTGTCAGCGGAGCGCCGCCCGGTGTCTGTCTCTTCAGCCACCGGCGCGCCCCGGCGCATCGGCACGAGCACCCCGCCGACCCGCACATAGCCTCCCAGAAGCTGGACCGGAGCGGCCTGGCAGGGCTCCAGGTCGACCGCGCTCTCGGACCAGTGAGCCGGGAGTCGGTAGCCAGCCATGCGGCCGCTGCGGTCGGCCATCGCGATCGTTTCGGGCGCCGTCTGGACGATGGGCCCGCAGATCTCCGGCGGGTCGATCACCTGGAAGGAAAACTGCTCGGCTCCATCCGCATAGCGGGTGAGCCGCTTCTCCTGGCTGGAGTATTCCACCTCGAGCTGGCCGGTGGCCAGGTCCAAACGCTGAAAACCCTCAGGGTTGGACAGGTAGAGGCGCTCGTCGGGAGAGATACTCATGTCGCGGGGTTGACCCGAAACGTGCCGCCATCGATCCTGGCCATCCGGCCCGAAGGCCAGCACGACTCCGCAGAACTGCTCGGTGAGCAGCACGTCCCCATTCGGTCGCGGTACCAGCGCCCAGCGCTGGATTCCATCCAAAGGCCAAAGTTGGGAGTCTGGGAGGGCCTTGCGCCAGCGCTCCCTGCCATCGGTATCGTAGCAGACGAGCCCCCGGTGGCCGCTGCTGTCGTTGAAAGCGACCAGGCTATTGTCCGGCAGGGCGGCTAGAGTGGTGGTTCCGAACTCTTCGTGACGTTCCCACCGGATGCGCCCGCTCGAATCGAGCCGCGCCAGCCTGGAGTAGTCCAGGGAGGCATAGGCCCCGCCGTCCGGGCTGACGGTCAGCCCCGCGACATAGCGGTTGGTGATGACGCGCTCGGCCAGGCCATCAAACGCGCACAATTGCGAGGAGGCAGCGCTCTGATCCACGCGCTGGAAGATCGGAAGGCCCGTGGCGGTCACCTCCAGGTCAGGCAGGCAGACCATTTCCCGCTCAGGGGGGCGCAGGGTCGATCGGAGGCCCTGCGGCGACACGCGCAGGAGTGCTCCATGGTCAGCGGTATGGTAGATGTTCCCGGCGGGATCGGCTCGAAACTTGGAAATGAAGTCCCCGGCGATCCGGCTCTTTACCTCTCCCGACTCGGCGTCGAGAATCAAAAGCCCCACACCTTTGAGCTGGTCTTTACCTCGATCATACTGGTAGTGAAGCCCGATCCCCTGGCCGAGCAGCATCGGTTCGTGCTGAAGGAACTCCTCCCCAGCACCCAGCCGCGCCCTCCAGGCCACCTGGCCGGAGGCTGCGTCCAGGCGCAGGTAAGACTGATTGTCCCCCGCAAACACGCTGTCTTTACTGAAGACCGGCGGGGGCGGGTGAAAGAAGCTTCCCCGGGTCATGTCCAGGGGAACCGACCACACGGGGGTCAACCGGACGGACGCATCTCGGCTCAGCAGGCGCGTCGCCGAGCTCAGATCCCGGGGTCCACGCGGCGCCCCCATCCCGTCCAACGGCTCAGGAAGAGCAACCGGCGAGGCCCCGGCGCTCGAGGCGAAGGGGGAACCGACGGGAGCGGCTGGCAACGAGAGGCCGATGAGGTGCATGCTTTCAGCTTAAACCGGGGAGCTAAAAAGATTCTTACACGATGTCCGGAGAATGAGGAATCTCCCCGGCCCGTGGCGCACCTGCGCCCGGTAGACAGGTCGATCGACCCCGCGTTTACCGGGCTGGGAGTGTTACCCGGCTGAGCAGGCGGTATACCGCCCGGTGGGAGCGGTAACGCGGCCAGAGCGGTAAGCCGGCTGATGAGGGTCGTGCGTACAGTTCAGTCTTCTCTCCAAAGCAGCACGCGGGCCCGGTCTTCCAGAGGCAAGAGCTGACTCGGGTCGGCGCTACTGTAAGCTGGAAGATTCGGGACGCTGGCCCGAGCCAGCGCCGGGGACGGGCAGCTCGAAACCTCGCAGCCCTACATGGGGGGCTTGCGGCTGGACTTCAGGCTAGGAGCGGGCCAGCAAGAACGAGCCGGTCAACCCGGTGACCGAGGGGCGGGGGGGCGGTGTCGGCTCAGGCGGCTTGTCCTCAGCCAGCTTGGCCTCCCAGTACTTGATGCGCCTTCCGACGTGCTGAATGCCCCGATAGCCGTGCGAGATCAGGTCGGCAGCGTAGGCCACTCCCACCATCTGGGCGCCCACCCCGGCATAGGCGGGTGTAAAGAGCATGGCCAGGCCACCCACGAAGCCGACCAGGTCGGTAGCAACCCGCAGGGCGTCCATTCCCTTGTCGAACTTCGTGCTGGTCGGGTCCTTGAAGGTCTCGGCGCAGCGCGCCGTGTTCATGGCCAGCAAGGCCCCGCGCATCAGGGGCACGATGGTGGAGGTCATCCCCGACCTGACGCTGTCGTTGACCACGCCCGTCATGAGGGTGTCCTGCAAGGTGGTGGCCGAAACCCGCAGCGCCAGCGCCGGGTCATTCCGGGCCGCTTCTCCCGCTTCCCGGGCCACCACGAAGAGGCCACGGCCCACTTCGCGACTGACTTCTCTGATTGTCATGGGCCGAGTGTAAGGATCCAAACATCGCAAATTGTTGCCAGAATGAGAACACTCCGCCCGGGGCGAACAGCTTGCATGCTGTGAGAACGGTGGTTTTGCGCAATCTCGAGCGCGCCCGCCAGTTCCCCTTGCAGGCTCCAAGCGAGGGGCGCCGACGGGGCGAGTTGGAGGGTTGTGAGTCCTGCGGGGGCAAGGTGCAGGAGGTGCTCTTCACCACCGAGCCCGCCCTCTGGAGCCAGTATCCCCTGGCGCTGGACGGTTGGGTCTGCCCGGACTGCGGAGAGGTCATCACCCCTCGCTACCTTGAGCCCGAAGAGGCCGAAGCGCTCTTTCAGAACGGCCTCTCGGCTGCGGAAACGGGGCGCTGGGAGGAGGCCGAGCGGGCTCTGCGTCGGCTATGCAACAGCTGGCCGCGCTATGCTCCGGCCCGGGTCTACCTGGCCCAGGTGCTGATGCTGCAGGACGAGAGCCGGGTCCCCCCGGAGGTGGATGCCCACCTGGAGGCGGCCCTGAGCGGGGAGGGCCTGAGCAACCAGGCGCCCCTGGCCGAGCTGCTGGCCCGGGCCCGGCTGACCCGGGGCGACGTGGAAGGCGCTCTTCAGGCCATCGCGCGCTGCTCTCTCGAGCCCGAGCATGCGGTCCAACTGGCCGACTGGGCCCGAGGGCGAGGCGATCTCTACGACCGGGGCTCGAAGGCTCTCATCGAATTGCTCGAGCAAGGGCAGCCCCCCCGCGAAGAGGTCGCAAGGGCGGTGGACGACTTGCTCGAGCACCTGCAGCACCGTCCGGACAGCTGGGCAGCCCTGTGGTTGGCCGGCCGGGGTCAGGCGCTTTTGCAGGAGCTGGAGGCCTCCTGTGTGCTGTTGCGCCGGGCCAGCCAGCTGCAACCGGAGCACCCCGACGTGTTGCGAGAGTATTGCCTGGCTCTGCTACGGGTGGGCCTCAACGAGGATGCTCTCGAGCCGGCCCGCAAAGCCCGCGAGCTGCGTCCCGAGGATGCTGGCCTGGTGACCAACCTGGCCGTGGCCGAGCTGCTGGCAGGCGATCCCGATGCCGCCAAAGCGCTGGCCGAGAGAGCTCTGCGGCTGAATCCTAAGGATGCCAATAACCGCTCCTTATTGCTGCTGTTGGAAGATGTTTGCATGGGGCGCTGCCAGCCGCCGCGCTCGCTGGGAGAGATCTCCGGGAGAGAGTCGGAAAGGGGGACGATCCAACAATGACCGCCCACCGCTTCACTTTAGAGCGACAGCTGGATGAAAAGAACCCCACGCGTAAGCGACGGGTCGACCGAGAGGAAGCTCCGGGCGATGGTTCCCTCCCCACCCTGGGCAGGGCTCAACTGCAATTGTCCGGAATTGCACTCGGGTGTCTGGCGGGCCCCGTTCCGGGTCATCCAGGTTTTCAGGGCCTCTGGCTGGGCGCTGAAAGTCACCGTGTAGCACTTCCCAAAACCGGCTGACTCCGCGGCCACCCGGATGTCTCGGGCCCCGACCGGCAGGCTGGCGATCCCGGCGCACTGCAACGCCTCCCTGAGGCTCGGGCCACGCAAGAGCAGGAAAGCCGCCCCCGCCAGGACCAGGGCAAACAGGGCGAGAAACGTTCGCCTCATCGGCGCGGCCCGGAATCGAGCTGCTCCAGCACCCGCCGCAGCAGCACCCCGGTCGTGGCCCGCCGGTAATCGGCCGTCGAGCGCACGTCGCCGATCGGCTTGACCTCGTCGCGAATCAACCGGCAAGCCTCCTGCAGCCCGGCCATGCCCTGCTCGCGCAAGATGGCCTCGGCCTGGGGAGCGCGCACCACCGTGGGAGCCACCGAGCCGCAGGCGATGGCCAGGTAGTCGAAACGGCCCACCGCGCTGACGGCCACCGAGACCTTGCTGATGGCCTGGGAACGGCGCTGGCCCAAACGCATGAAGCCGCCCTGGATACCCTCGCGAGCCGGAAAACGCAGGGCGGTGATCAGCTCGCCCGGCTCCAGAGCGGTCTTTCTCACGTGCAGGAAAAAATCGGCGATGGGCAGCCAGCGGGTGCGCTGGCCATTGCTCAGGCCCACCTCGGCCTCCAGCGTGTAGAGCGGCGGGGCCGTGTCGGCCGCCGGGGAGCCGTTGGCCAGGTTGCCCCCCACCGTGCCCCGGTTTCTGATCTGGGGACCGCCGATGACCTCGGCCCCCTGGACCAGCACGGGAGCGTACCGTTGGATCAGGGGCGAGCGCACCAGCTCGTCATGGGTGGTGGTGGCGCCCAGCACGATCTTGCCGTCCTCCTGGCGGATGCCGGTGAGCTCGGAGATGGCCGTCAGGTCGAACCAGGTCGAGGGGCCGATAGCCCCGTCCTTGTGCTGCACCAGCAGATCGGTGCCCCCGGCCAGGAAGTAGTGCGGGGCCGGCTGGCTCTTCACCAGCTCGAACAGCTCGCCCGGCGTTTCGGGCCGAAAGACCGTGATCATACGCGCTCCAGCTGGGCCGCCTTCAGAACGGCCTGGAAGATCTTGGCGTAGCCGGTGCAGCGGCACAGGTTGCCGCCCAGACCGTACTGGATCTGCTCCAGGGTGGGCTCGGGGTGCTCATTGAGCAGGGCCCGGGCGGCCATGATCATGCCCGGAATGCAGAACCCGCACTGTACGCCCCCTTCTGAGATGAAGCACTCCTGCACCGCATCCAGCTTGCCGTCTCTGGCCAGACCCTCGATGGTCACGATCTCGGCCCCCTGGGCCTGGATGGTGAGCATCAAGCAAGAATCCACCGGCTTTCCGTTGACGAAGATGGTGCAGGCTCCGCACTCACCCTTCCCGCAGCCTTCCTTGGTGCCGGTCAAGCGCAGCTCCTCTCGCAGGGTATCGAGCAGGCGGGCGGCCGGATCCACCTCGCGCTCGACCTTTTCCCCGTTGACTTTGCAGCACAGCTTCATGCGTTCAGGGCCTCCCAAACCCGCTCCGGCGTGGCCGGAATCTCTTTCAGCCGTTTGCCGACCGCCTGGGCGATGGCGTTCACCACGGCCGGCGCCACCGCGATCATGGGCGTCTCGCCCAGGCCCTTGGCGCCGTAGGGGCCCCAGGGGTAGCGGTGCTCGACGATCACGGGGATCAGCTCGGGCGTGTCCATCGGGGTGGGGATGATGTAGTTGGAGAACTGGTTGTTCAAGATGCGCCCGTCCTTGAGGTGGTGCTCCTCCACCAGGGCCCAGCCCAGCCCCTGCATCGAGCCCCCCTCGATCTGGCCCTCGCCGGTCTGGGGGTTGATGATCTTGCCCACGTCGTGGCCGCTGACCAGGCGTTGCACCACCACCTCGCCCGTCTCCACGTCCACCGTCAGCTCCACCGTGTTGGCGCTCCAGGTGTAGGTGACGTAGGGATCGCCCTGCCCCGTGTCCACGTCGAAGGTGGTCTTGGGGGGCACCGACCAGCCCTGCGAGGACATCTGCACGCACTTGCCCAGGCAGGCGGCCACCGCCGCCGGCCAGGCCTCGGGCTGAAAAGTGGCCGACTTCCAGGGGATGACCTGGTCTTTCAGCTCGCTCTCCATGCGCTCCTTGATCTGCTGGCATGCGTTGCGCACCGCGTTGCCCGACATCAGTGTGGTGCGGCTGGCCACGGTGGGGCCCGAGTCGGGCACCCGGCTGGTGTCCGACTCGACCAGGCGGATCAGGCTCGGATCGCAGCCGAGCTCCTCGGCAGCGATCTGGGTCAGCACCGTGACCATGCCCTGCCCCAACTCGGTGGTGCCCACGGCGATGGTCACCGAGCCGTCGGCCGAGACCACCACGTTGGCCGCGGCCGGGTTGAGGTGCTTGCCCAGCGCCCCCAGGCCCACCCCATAGTAGGAGAAGGCCACCCCCAGCCCCCGGCGCAGCCGGCCGGTATCCCGGCCGTAGCCCGGGTGCCGCTGGTGCCACTCGGCCTTCTCCAGCACCTTCTCGACCACTTCCCGCATGCCGCAGGAGGTCTCGATCTTGTGCCCGGTGATGGTCTCATCCCCGTAGTCGAGCAGGTTCTTGAGCCGAAAGGCCACCGGATCAAGGCCCAGTTTCTCGGCCATGGCGTCCATGTGGGCTTCGACCGCGAACACGATCTGGGGCTCGCCAAAGCCTCGGAAGGCGCCGCAGGGCACGGTATCGGTGCGCACGGCGTAGGCGTGCACGCGCACGTTGGGAACCCGGTAGGGCCCGCCGGCGTGCACCAGGCCTCGCCACAGCACCACCGGCGACAACGTGGTATAGGCCCCGCCGTTGAGCCAGTAGTCCACATCGACTGCCTGGATGACCCCGTCCTGGGAGCAGGCCATGCGATAGCGCACCTTGCCCGGGTGGCGCTTGGACATGCAGATCATGTCCTCTTCGCGGCTGTAGACCAGCTTGACGGGACGCCTGGTCTTCCAGGCCAGCAGGGCGCAGTGCGAGCCGGGCGCGCTGGGGGCGTCCTCCTTGCCACCGAAGCCGCCGCCGGTGCAAAGCTGCACGATGCGCACCCTGGCCATGTCGATGCCCAGCACCACGGCCACGGCCTTCTGCACGTAGTGGGGGCACTGCAGCGAGCCTTGAAGGAGGATCCCGCCCAGCCCGTCGGGCATGGCCAGCATGCCGTTGGTCTCGAGGTAGGCATGCTCTTGATAGGGCGTGCGGTAGATCTCCTCGAGCACCACGTTGTCGGGGTTGGAGAAGGCCGAGTCGATATCGCCCTTGAGGATCTTCCACCGGGCCAGGAAGTCCTCGCCCTCGAAGCCCTCCTCGATCGTCAGGACCGGGGCGAGGACCTCGTAGTCGACCTCCACCAGCTCGGCGGCCCGGGCGGCTGCCTCTTTCGTCTCGGCGGCGATCAGGGCGACCGCCTCGCCGACATGGTGGGTGGCCTCCGCGGCCAGGCATATCCAGTCTTCCTTGATCATCGCGATCATGTTCCGACCCGGGATATCTCGGTGGGTCAGCACCGTCCAGACCCCTTTCAGGGCCAAGGCCTTCTCGGTGCGGATGGCCTTGATGCGAGCGTGAGCATGGGGGCTTCGGACCACGGCCGCATACAGCATTCCGGCCGGGTGCACGTCGTCTACGTAGAGGGCCCGGCCCTGCACCTTCTCGGGCGCGTCGGGGCGAGGCATGGGCTTTCCGACGGTGTGCAAAACCTCGCTTACGCTTTCAGGTCCAAGCGTCTTCACGCGGCAAGGGTCCTCCCACAGCAGAGTTCTCGCAGGTTCGCCGAGTGCGTCGGGGGGCCCTGTCAGGGAACCAGAGCTAGTTTTTGAGCTCGGGAATGGAGTTCTTGACCGGAGACTTCACGGTGATGCGGTGAGCCGCGACGCGTCACGGTCGGGAAGTTCCCTGCTCTGGCCGCGACCATCAATGGCATGCGACGAATCGATCTCTTCCTCTTGCTGGTCCTGATCGCCCTGGCAGGCTGGTGGACCTCGGGCTCGACCCCACCGCCAGCGACCCCACGGGGCCCGCTCACCCTGGTCCTGAGCGCCATCTGTGACAAGAGCGCCCCGGGCGGTCAGGTGCTGGTGGTGCGTCTGACCAACTCCGGCCCCCCGGTGCGCATTCCAGCCACCCTTTGCCGTCAGGTGGACTGGACCTCGATGCTGGAGTTTCGCGTTCGGGCCGGGAAGCAATCCTTCCAGCTGACGAGGAACTGGTGCGACATCGAGTCGGTCCACCCTCACGGGCCCCTGACGCTGACCTCGGGCCAGGTGCTGGAGGCCTCGGTGGGCCTGCTCGAGCTGCTCGAGGGTGAGCCCGGGAGGGCTGCCGTGCTGGCTTCCCGCAAGGTAGAGATTCAGGTCCGCCTGGTTCCCGGCAGCGAAAGGTTACCGGCTCCCGCTCTTCCCGTCCTGGCCTTCGATGAGAGCCTGGTCAGCAACACGTTGACCCTGAGCTTTTGAGCCTCTCGCGTTCGCCTCCGCCAGGCGTTCGCACGCTGGCCCGAGTCCTGAACCATCACGAACACGCGTTCCGGCCTCCAGCTCGGGGACGGATCATGATCCGCTTGCCAGCCCGATCACGACGAACGCGCGTTCCGGGCTCCACCTCGGGGACGGATCATGATCCGCTTGCCAGCCCGATCACGACGAACGCGCGTTCCGGGCTCCAGCTCGGGGATGGATCATGATCCGCTCGCCAGCCCGATCACGACGAACGCGCGTTCCGGGCTCCAGCTCGGGGACGGATCATGATCCGCTCGCCAGCCCGATCACGACGAACGCGCGTTCCGGGCTCCAGCTCAGAGACGGATCATGATCCGCTTGCCAGCCCGATCACAACGAACGCGCGTTCCGGGCTCCAGCTCGGAGACGGATCATGATCCGCTTGCCAGCCCGATCACGACGAACACGCGTTCCGGGCTCCAGCTCGGGGACGGATCATGATCCGCTCGCCAGCCCGATCACGACGAACACGCGTTCCGGGCTCCAGCAGTGAGTGGGTGTCCGTCCGCGGGGGACAACCCGGCCGTCCGGCACGGACCGGCAGAGCGATCAGGTAAACTTGCCCAGATAGGAATCGAACAGCGTGCGATCCACACCCGCTTCGGCCACCACATCGGCCTGATCGGTGCGCACGAAGTCACCAGGCAGGATCACTTCCCGCCCGATCACGCTCCATCGGTCGAAGGTCACCTGAGGTGCTCCCGCCTTGACGGCCTTCTGGACGAGCTCCGAGCAGTACATGGCCTCGTTGCCCATCCGGAACTTGTAGTCGTAGGGCACTCCGATCATGGCCCTGGCGGCATCGACCACGGCCTGGGCCTGGCCGGTCTGGTAGCGGGGGCGAATCGAGATGGCATGGTGCTTCTTCATGAGCACACTCTTCATGTCCCCCTCGGCCACTCCCTCGGTCACGGTGCGCGACTCGATGGTCTTGCCGTTGCCGATGTACAACAGGGCGTGGTTGAAGTCCGCCTTGCTGTCGACGGCGGCGCACAGCACCGAAAAGATCGTGGCTGCCTCGTCGTTGGCGAGCACGATGTCGCCTGGCTGCAATTGGGCGATGAAGGCGTCTGCCTCAGCGGCAGAGATGTGGGGATGGCTGGTGGAATCGATACTGCCCAGCTTCTTGACCATCTCGCCATAGCTGAAGTTGCGCGTCTCTTGCACCTGGTTGCTGCGTAGCGGGATGCCGGCGGCCTTGACCAGCGGGGCGGCCAGCGCGCCCAGGACAGCCCCGGCCCGGCCGCCCAACCTGCGGCCGATCAGCGTCTTGCTCTGTAGCTTGAAGGCGCAGTAAGCTCCTGCCGCTCCTCCAACCAGGGATCCGATGGGACCTCCGATGGTCGAGCCCAGAGTGGAGCCTGCCCAGGCGCCTGCGCCCAGCATCAGCACATGGCTGGCCAGGGCCAAGCTGGCCGCTCCCACCCCGGCGCAGGTGCGGGTGTAGGTCTCCAGGTCGGCATCGCGCACCCAGTGGCTCTGCTCCACCGAGCCTTTGTACTCGCGGGCGGGCACGGGCAAGACTTGCGCGACAGCGCTGGGCGTGATCTTCATCTTCGCATGGTTGCCGATGGAACTGAAAGAGAGCTGAAAACTCAGGACCCTTCGCTGTCCTCGAGCAGCCTCCGGTAGTCTTCGGGCGTATCCACGTCACGGTGGATCTCGGGATCGTCTACCTCCACTTCGACTCGCCGCGAGCGATGGCGGCCCACCACCCAGCGGCTTCCCTCCTCCAGGGGTCCGTGCAACAGATCCTCATAGCAGACTTGCCCGAACACCACCGGGTGGCCGCGGCGGCCTCCCTGGCTTGGCACCCAGAGATCCCCCTGCCCGCCTTCAGCCGCGTCCACCAGCCTCAGGTAGGTGGAAGCGGCCACGCAGGGCAAATCGACCAGGGCCACCAGGGTGAACGGGAGCTCGGCCGCCCCCGCCCGCAGGCCCAGACGCAGGGAGGAAAGCTGGCCGTCTTCGGGGCGCCGGTTCACCACACCCCGGACACCATCGGGAAGGGGTGTCTTTTCCCCCACCACCACGGCCACCCAGAGATCAGCTGGCAGACGCTGCAAGATGGTGCCCAGAAAGGTGCTCTGCCCCAGCTCGAGCCCGGCTTTGCTGCGGCCCATGCGCTGCGAGCGGCCGGCGGCCAGCACCAGGGCCGCCCCTCTCATCCGAGCAGCTCGGTGAGGATGCGCGCTCCTCTCTCCACGCCCTCCAGCGGGGCGGCCGTGTAGCAGATGCGCAGGCAATGCTTGGAGGCCTGGCCGAAGGCTTCGCCGGGAGCCAGGCCCAGCCCCCGCTCCAGAGCGCGCTCGAGCAGGCTCCACATGGCCTGCTCGCTCTCGAGCTCGAGGAAGAGGTAGGCCCCGCCCTGGCTCAAAGGGCATCGTCCTTGCAGCCCGGCGTGCAGAGCCTTGCGGGCCTGCTCGTAGAGAGTCTGCGACTCGCGCAACCAGTCGTGGCCGTGCCGCAGGGCTCCCAGGGCACACAGCTGCATGGCCAGGCTGACGTTGTAGACCTGGTGGTTGGCCACCCGGCGCAGCGGGTCCATCACCTCGGGATGGGCCACCACGTAGCCCACCCGCGCCCCGGCCAGGGCGTAGCTTTTGGAGAAGCTGTAGGCGGTCAGGGTGCGCTCGAACATGCCCGGCAGCGAGGCGATGGAGAGGTGCTCGCGACCGTCGAAGACATAGTCTTCGTAGACCTCGTCGGCGATGACCCAGAGATCATGCTTGCGGGCCTGGGAGGCAAGTTGCTCGAGCTCGGAGCGAGTGCATACCCGCCCATCGGGGTTGTTGGGGTTGCCAAAGTAAACGGCCCGGGTCTTTTCGGTCAGGTAGGGCTCGAGGTCGAAACCGTAGGGGATCTGCACCGGCTTGACCCGGTTGCCCTGCATCACGCCCGTGATGAGAGGCCAGAAGGGCGAGAGCACCAGCACCTCGTCCTCGGGGTCGAGCACGGTGGCGATGGCGGCCGACAGGGCCTGGGTGGCCCCGTTGGCCATCTGGATACAGTCTGTACCGGCAGGAATCTGGTTGCGTGACTTGAGCTTGTGGCTCAGTGCCTCGAGCAACTCGCCGTGACCGTGAGGGTGGGCATACTTGTAAAAGGCGGGCGAGCTGGCGTCGACCTTCTCGAGCCGGGCGGCTTCGGGAGGAAGACGATAGGTGTCCCCGATGTGGAGCGGCAGGAACTCGGGGCCGAAGGCCTTGATGCGCTCGGCCAGCCTGGCGAAGACGGAGGTGCGCAGGCTGCCGGCGCTGCGAGCCAGGGGGGGGTGGCTGGTGGTCATGCTGGCAGCTTTGCGATGAGCCGGGGATCCCCTGGTTCTTTGAGCCCGACCCTTCCGGTCTTGGAAGTCCAGTCGCAAACCCTTGCTCTGGATCAAGCTCAATCCCTGAGAGGGTTCTCCCAGTCCAATCCCGGGAATCTTGAAAAATCTGAGTCGTTCGTGCAGAGTCGGGCCCGATTCTCGATCGCGTAGGCAGCCAGGGCCGCATCTGAGAGAACCGAGCCGCTCGCCATCGCCTCCTGCATCAGGTCCATCACACGCTTGAAGTGCCCGTCACCCGGAATGAGAACCCTGACCTGGGGCAGCTCGAGCCAGGTTTCGACGACCGCTCGTGCTTCGGCCAGGGTGACAGCCGCTTCCCCCAGGCGCTGGTTGGTAGCGATGCGGACGAATCCTAAACTGACCTCGTTGGGAATGCCGATGAGCTCTTCATTGCTCATCGCCCGCTCCCACCAGGGACGCGCCCGATCGTGTTGCGGCACGTGAGGGTTGTAGGCATAGAGCAGCAAGTTCAGGTCAGGCAGAATCATGCCTTGAGCTCGAGGAGAGTCTGCTCATCATCCCACTCGTCCCCGAGACGGTTCAAGCTCAGACTGGAGGGGAAAGGCTTTCGAAACAAAGGCTTGAGCCTGACCTTCTTGGCCCGTGGCGCCAGCGCTCGCCGAACAGCCCGGTTCAATACTTCCTTGAAGGAGAGGCCAGTACGCTCGATCTCCTGTTGCAGAAGCGCTGCCGTGTCAGGATCGATGGTGACCGTCGTGCGCATAGTGAAATCATAGCATCAATAATCATGCTGTCAAGATGCATGTGGCATCGAGCATTACGAGATCAGACCAGCCTTGCCGGTCGTGATCAAGTGGCCACCGCGGTCAGACAGAACTGGCGGGCCCGGCTGCGCGGGGGCGGAGCCGAATGGAGAAGCTCTACCTGGGGTGAGCCAGGCGCCACTCTTCGGCCAGGCTCTCGAAGTGAGCCTGACCCACCCTGGTCTGCATCAGCTGGTCGGCGGTAGCGCCGAAGCGCTGCTCAGACTGCCGCACGAGCCAGTCACGCTGGGCCGCGGCATCTCGGGCAAAGGACGTCTCGGGGGTGCCCTCGGGCACCTGCACCTGGCTGGCCAGCACGAACAGCTCACCGTTCTTGAAGCGCACCCCGTCTTCGACCAGGTTCTGATACAACCCCTGGTAGCGTCCATCGGTGTAGCGCAGGGCCTCGGGGTGGAACTGGTAGCCCGACTGCCAGGGCATCCCCTTACGCTCGACCCCCTCCACCAGTCCGTCCAGAGCGAAGGCCACCGGAACGAGCAGGGGGCTGATGGCGGCCAGGCACTGGTGGTGGATGGAGTTGACCGATTCGAGCAGCCCCACCAGCCCGGCCAGCCTGGCCCCCTCCTCGACTACGACCAGCTGCACCGGATCAACGCGCTTTTCGTAGTCGTGACGGGTCTCCTCGGGGCGGTGATCGACCCGCGTGCCATAGCTCGAGCCGAACCCCTCGCGGGTCTTGAACTCGGTGGGGATGTCCTGGGTCATGGTGCCGCCACCGGTCACGTTCATGATCTGAAAGCCGCGGCAGTGACCAATCAGGGGCAATCCGGCCTGGTAGGCCTGACCGATGCAGGCCATCTCAAAGTTGTCGAAAGCCTTGTCCGGCTCGTTGGGATCCATCCCGGGGCCCATCGTGGCGCCGTAGCTCGAAGGATCGATGTCGCGCCCGCCCGGTACGGCCAGAGCGTGCAGGCCGCGCATCTGCGCATTCGGCTCGCCGGCCCCGATGTACAGCAGCCTGGGCATCCCGCCCGCGTCCATGACCGCGTCGGCGATGTTCAGCACCTCGTCGTGCTGGCCTTCTGGCTTCCAGCCGCGCTCCACGATGATGCCCACCGTGCAGCGCTCCTGCCCGCTCAGGCGCGCCTGCCAGGTTTTCTCGAGCCTGGCTGCGATGGCCTCGATGGCCTCCTGAGGAGCGAAGCGAGGTAGCTCGGCCGGAGTGGCCACCGGGCCGGTGGGGCGATACTCGTCGAGCGCTCCGCTCTCGCCGGCCGCCACGTGACTGGCCGAGGCGGGCGTAGGGCGCATCATGGCGGCGCGGAAGGCCGGGATGTTCATGGTCTGAGTCTAGCGGCCGGGGCTGAAAAAAAACCTGCTCAGTGATCCATTAGCCCGTTTCCAGACCCCTCGGGATGCCGATGTCGTCATGATGATCCTGGAGAGGTCCCCAACCCTGAGCCTTTTTTAAGGCCTCCAGGCTAAGCTCCAGGTCATGCAGCCACTGCCGAGCAAAACGATCACCTTGCTGGCCGGCGTGCTGGCAGTCGGCCAACCGGCGCTGCCCGCCACGCACCAGGTCGCGCCCGAGCCCCACGACGTGCTGGATCTGCTCGCTCACCCCCAGTGCATCGCCCCCGGCGTGGCTTACCAGATACCCGGGCAGAGCGGGACCTTCACCATCAAAGACAGCTCGAACGGGCCCTTTGACGCCGCCCACCAGTGGCGCACCAGCCTGGAGCTGGCAAAGCGGGCCCAGATCGAGATCCCGCCTCAGGTCCAGCGCAAGGAGTGGACGATCAACTCCATTCGGGTGACCGGCCAGGCCTCTACCTACGGATACGGGGACGGGCTCTACGGCAAGCGCACCTCCTCCGGGAAGAAAGCCGTCAAGGGAGTAGCGGCGCTGGAGATCGACCTGGCCCACGAGCTCAGCGACCGGGGAGCGGTTCCCTTCAGCATGGCGGGAATGAAAGCGGTGGTGGAGTTTCCAGGGGGCCAGAAGGTCACCAAACAGCTGGTGGACAAAGGGGGGCTCTACAACCCTCTGGACCAGGCCGATTGGGGGGCCCGCATCGAGCAAGCCCCTGTCAACGAGTCCGGCGTGGCCGACCTGGGCACCGTTGCTTACCGGATCATCGATCTGGTGGCCCCGATGAACCACTATCCGAAAGTGACCGTGACCGTGACGCTGCAACAACCGCTCTCCCTGAGCTCTGAGCTGCCACCCGCCGAGGCCCTTCAGCGTCTTTCGCGCTGGGCCCTCGAGCAGGGAGGAGAGCCGGCCAGTTGCAGGCCGGAGCCTGCGGCCAGCGGCTCGGGACCTTAGGGTGCCAGCCGGCCTGAAATCTGGGCACGAAACGTTTGGCTGGCTGGACCGGCTGGGCCTGAATCGCCCCGAGCTACGGGCCTGGGCCCTCTACGACTGGGCCAACTCGGCCTTCGTGACGGTGGTCGTGACGGCCGTCTTCCCTATCTTCTTTCAGAAGGTGGCCTGCCAGGGCCTCGAGCCGGCCCGGGCAGTGGTGCTCTTTGCCCTGACCACCACCATCTCGATGGGTCTGGCGGCCGTGCTGTCGCCCTTCCTGGGGGCTCTGGCCGATGCCTGTGGTCTGCGAAAGCGGCTCCTGGCCCGCTTCATGGGACTGGCCGTGCTCTCCACCGCGGGCATGGCCTTGCTCTCCCCGGGACAGTGGAAGCTGGCCGGCCTGCTGTTCATCCTGGCCAACCTGGGCGCCTCGCTCAGCTTCGTCTTCTACGATGCCCTGCTCCCCCACGTGGCCCGGCCCGAGGAAGTCGACCGGGTCTCAGCCGCCGGCTATGCCCTGGGCTATCTGGGGGGCGGATTGTTGCTGGCCCTGAATCTCACCTGGATCTCCCATCCGCATTGGTTTGGGCTGGTCTCCCCCGCGGCCGCGACCTCGCTCACCTTCCTGAGCGTGGCCCTGTGGTGGGTCATGTTCTCGGTGCCCATGTTCCGCCGGGTCAGCGAGCCGCGACCCCGGTCTCCCGCACCGCCCTCCCTGGGTCTGGTCCTGGGCCAGCTGGCCGGTACCCTGCGAGAGCTGCGCCGCTACCGCCAGGCCTGGCTCATGATGCTGGCCTTCATGATCTACAACGACGGAGTCGGCACCATCATCCGCATGGCCACCACCTTCGGCAGCGAGCTCAACCTGCCCGGAAGCGCGCTCATCGGGGCTATCCTGCTGGCCCAGGCGGTGGGCATCCCCTGCACCTTTCTCTTCGGCATGCTGGCCGGCTGGACCGGGCCCAAGCGGGCCGTGCTGGGAGCCCTGGCACTCTATGTGGTGGTCACCGTGGTCGCCTTTCGGGTGCGAACCAGCCAGGATTTCTATCTGCTGGCAGCCATGGTGGGCCTGGTGCAGGGGGGAAGTCAGGCCCTGTCTCGCTCGCTTTTCGCCAGTCTCATTCCCAAAACGCGCACGGCCGAGTTCTTCGCCTTCTTCGGCGTGTGCGAGAAGTTCGCCGGGTTGCTCGGGCCGGCCACCATCGCCGTGATGGTGGACTGGACCGGCTCCACCCGGGTGGCCCTGCTGGCCGTGAATGCCTTCTTCCTGGTGGGGGGCTGGCTCTTGACCCGGGTGGACGTCGAGGCGGGACGCCGCGCGGTCAGCGAAGACCCGGCAGCCGGCCTTTGAGCGCGGGGCTGGCCAGACTGATCCCAAAAGCGGAGCCCCGCGACTGGAACCTTCAGGATACCATACCGGTATCCATGGTTGAAAGCACTGGTTCCTCCTGGTAAACTACTTCGGGAGGTGGTACGTGATCCTCTCTTCCGATAGATGCCGAAGGGTGGCCCCCGGGTATTCCCTGGTTGAAATCTTGATCATGCTCGTGGTCGTTACCATCGCTTTGCTTGGCTTGATGGGCTCGTTCGCCTATGGAGTGCGGGCCAACGCTCAGGCACAGAAGACGGCCACCGCGACGGGCTATGCCTCCCAGGTCATGGACATCATACGCACCAACAACTATGCCTGGATCGATCCGAGCGGCAACCTCAACGACCCGAGTGCGGCCACTCGCAAAGCACTGAACGCAGCTCCCCTGGCCATGGCTCCAGCCGATGCGGGCTACACTCGCAACGTCGAGATCACCCAGGGAATCGGTGCCGGTTACAAGGGTAACATCGCTCGCATCAAGGTTCGCATCTTCTGGCGCACCGACGCGGGGGCCGAGAAGATCGTCGAGCTGGTCGGCTTCTCGACCGACCTGGCGGCCCCATGAGGAGTTGCAGACGAGGGTTCACGATCCTGGAGTTGCTGGTCAGCTCGCTCTTGCTCTCCATGATCGCTCTGGCCACCATCCAGATCTTCATGGCCTCGATCAACACCTACAGCCATCAAGACGGTCGCATCGCCCTGTACCACTCGGCTCGCGAGAATCTGGAGCGAATCGTTCCCCTGCTGGTCAGCGCCGAGAGCGTGACTTTCCCCCTGGCGGGTGGAACGAGCTCGACCCTGGTCTTCAGCGCCGGCCGCGACTATCTCAACCAGGTCCCCTACAACCCCGTCAACCCGATCAGCTACAACTACCGGGTGCGCCTGGCCAACAATGACATCCTGCTCGAGCTCTACAACGCAGATGTGGCGACCACCACGCGCGTGCTGGGTCGCTCCACTCCCGAGCGGACCATCACGGGCCTGAGTTTTATCCGCCCGGCGGCGGCAGCCTCGACCGTCCAGGTTCAGGTCCGAGTTCAGGGCCAGGTCAAGAGCGCCCGGAGTCAGCTCCGGACCATCGACTATATGCTTGAGACCGCCGCCCACGTGCCTTCGGTAACCCTGCCAGACCCGTAGTAAAGGAGCAATGATTCCATGCAGCTGATGCAACGAAAGCTCTGGGGCCGTCGGGGCTCGGTGCTCTTCGCCATCTTTGTGATGATGTTCACGTTCCTGCTGTCGGTAGCCTTCTTCACGCTGCTGCCCATGGAAGCCAGGGCGACCACCCAGCTCAAGCTCCGAACCACGGGCTCCCTGGTAGGCGAGGCCGGCGTGATCGAGGCCCTGCAGTGGATCAACGACGGCGGCCTGCCAGCCGACGGGCTCATCCTTCCGGCTCTCTCCGCCGCGGAGGGGTTTGGCAACGGGTGGACCTATCGGGCCAGTTTCCACGACACCGATCAGGAGGGAAACCCTCTCCCGGTTGGCTGGTGGCGGGTGAGCTCGGATGCGCGATACAACAACCGCACCTATCTGGTGGCCACCGCCTATCTGAGAACCCTCGATTCCACCTACTTCGAGGATATGATCCGGGCCGACAACACGACCACGCTGGTGGCCGGCCAGGGGATCGACTACTACGATACCATCCACACCAACAGCGTGCCCAAGATCGACTGGGGTGGCTGGGGCTGGGCGGCCGGCAACGTCCCGCCCTTCCACAAGCCGACCAGCAGCTCGGTCTCGTTGACCTGGTCGGACACGGCCACCAAGGTTCCCGAAGTGATGAACGGTCCGTTCAGCGTTCCGCTGAGCGACAAGGACTGGGGCAAGGTCTTCGAGATCGGCTCTCCTGGCTTTCTCGGACCGGTTCCCGAAAAAGAGATTCCGGACATGAAGGACGGAAGCAGCACGAACGTCGTCAACGGCTCCTCCAATCCAAAGAGCATGCTCAACCTGGCCCTGAATGGGACGACCTACTCGACCCTCCCGAGCGGCCTCAACGCCGTCGCGGGCGGAGGCCTGATCTTCAAAGGAAGTGACGTGGCGGACGTCGAGCTGTCGCTGGTCAACGACTCGTATACCAAGGTCGCCCACAAGCACGACAACGATCTCAGCACGCCCCAGTTCGTCGATCCGGTCGACTCCAAGAACATGAAGTATTATGAGGGCCTGCACCAGCAGATGATCATCACCGACTCGAGCGGCAAGAAATACACCGTGATCTACGATGAGGACAAGCAGTTGACGCGCATCTGGAACCCTGGCAAGACCCCCAGCTCGGGGGCCCCGAACGTCGAGGTGAGCGGCCTGACCAATGGAGTGGTCTATTTCGAGAAGAAGGTTGACAACATCCGGGGCGCGAGCAAGAACGAGAAGGCTTACGTAGCCGACGACGAGCTGAAGTTCCAGTTTAAGGACGATGGCCAGATGGCCCCTCTTTTCCGAGCCGACCACGAGCCGGTGTTCGTCAAGAATGGAAGCTCGATCGTTCCCTCCGACCCCACCAACATGAGAGGAAAGGCCGGATTCTCCGGCTTCACCCTCATCGGCCAGGAAGGCATCACCATCCAGGTCGACGGCGGAACCAAGCTTCCCAAGTATGGCGGCAACAAGGCCTATCTCATGAGCTTCAACATGATGTCCAACAAGAAGATCAAGTTCCAGACCGACGCCCAATCGAAGTTCGCGATCCTCGTCTCCGGCTCGATGCTCTCCGAGGACGAGGTCTTCTTCCAGCGCGACGATCCCAACGACGGGCTGGTGATGAAGCAAGACAAGACCAACCGCTACCTGGTGGGACAGACAGGCACCCCGACCTACACGATGGAGCACTACGAGGAGGACTTCATCCGCGGCGGCAAGTGAGCCACGCGGTCGAGCCTCAAGACAGGAGCCCCGTCCTGGCGGGGCTCTTCCACTTTACCAGATCAGAGCATCCTTTCAGGGAGCAACTCTCTCCAGGGAACGCTCGAGCAGCTCGAGCGCCCGCTGCCCATGACCTTCTCCCGGGGCGAGTTGATCCAGCAGCCGGTGAGTGCGAGCCTGCTGCAAGGGATTGTCCAGCCGCTCGAACACCGCCAGAGCCTCGCGGGCGATGGCCAGCGCCTCCCCGCCCTTCCCCTCCGAGATGAGCAGGCGGGCCTGGGCCCGGGCCAGGATGGACTCGAAACGGGGATAGCGCCGCTGCGACCTGCGCCAGCGGCTCACCCGCGCCAGCGCGCCCGGCTCGGGCGCGTGGCTAAGCGCCAGGCCTTCCAGACTGAGGGCCTCGCCTCGAAAATAGGGTAGACCCTGGATCGACCTGACAAGAACCAGGGTCTTGCGGGCCTCGACGGCGGCCTGCGCGTGCTCGCCTCGAGCCAGGGCCAGGTAGGTGGCCGCGGCGCCGTGGCGCATCTCGACGTAGGGGGCGCGATGGCTCCCGCGCAGCGCCTCGGCGCGCTCCAGAAACTCCCGAGCTTCCTCCACTTCCCCCTTCTCTGACAGCACCAGCACCATCTTGAGGCAGGCCAGGGCCAGCTCCATCGGGTTGGAGACCGTCTCCGAGCACTCCAGCGACAGGCGCGCATGGCGCTCGGCTGGCTGCAGCCAGCCGTTCTCGCGATGGATCTGCTCGCAGATCGAGTGGGCCAGCGAAAGCCCGTAAAGGTCGCCCAGCCGGTGAAACAGATCGAGAGCCCGCTGCTCGGCCGAGAGAGCCAGCTCCTTGAGGCCCGACAGGTGCAAGAAGAAACCCGCGTTGCGCAGCTGATTGGCTTTAAAAAGGCCGTCCTCGTGGGCCTCTAACAGCTCCAGAGCATCTCTGAGCAAGCCCGGCGCCATCCGGGCCGTGGCCGCCGGCCCACCCAGCAGGGCATAGGCCAGCGATAGCTTGGAGGTAACCCGCGCCTCAGGCCCCCCAGCTGCCTGCTCGCGCAGGGTGATGTCCAGCATGTCCAGCTTCCAGCCGCGCGGGGTCAGAAAAAAGAGGGCCTGACCGAGCTGGTCCTGGATCTCATGCAGCTCTCGGGCCCGCTCCTCCTCGCTGCGGGCCCTCACTCCCAGACGCGAGGCCAGCAAGCGAACGGGCAGGCCCAGCTTGCCTTTCAGGCTCGAGGAGACGGCCCCCACCCCCAGCCGCTGGCGGGCGCGGCTCAGGCTGCCGTGGGCACCTGCCAGATCTCCCCGGGCGAGCTGGCAGGCGCCTTGCTTTCTCAGCAGACGGGCCTGGTCCAGCGGGGCGCTGGCCTGCTCGGCCAGCCCTGCAAAGAGCGCCTCGGCCTCAGCCGTCTGGCCGGCCCCAAAACGAGCCTCGGCCAGCTTCTCCTGCAGGTCGAGGGTCTGCTCGATGGCCAGGGCAGCCTGGAACAACGAGACCGCCTCCTGGTAGGCAAACGACTGCAGGGCCAGCTCGCCGGCCCGAGCCAGGTGCACGGCCGCTTCCTGACTCTGGCCGGCCTTCTGGTAGTGGCGCGCCAGCTCCATGCTGATCTCCCGGGTGGCAAAGCGATCACGCAGGGCTCGGGCCGAGCCCAGGTGGAGCTCGTTCAGGCGCTCGGGAGGCACCCCTTCCAGCACCGACTCCACCAGGGGCTGGCTGTAGAAGGCGTAAAGCCCCTCCTCTCGGCGGCGAAAGACGCGTCGCTCCACCAGCAGCTCCACCTGGTCGGCCACCGAGTCCAGCCCGCACACCCGGGCCAGCAGCTCCAGATCGAAGGGTCGTGCCAGCACGGCGGCTCCCACGGCCACCGTCAGGGCGGCCGGCTCCAGCCCCGCCAACCTGCGGCGCACAGCCTCGCGCACCGTCAGGGGGATACGGGTGCCCCCGCTGGAGGTGCGCGGCAAGGCCTCGGTTTCCAGGTGCCACAGACCCCGCTGCAGTTTGAGGTGACCCTCAGCGCCGAATGCCTTGAGCACTTCGGAGATGAACATGGGGTTGCCGGCCGTCTCCTGGTGCAGCCGCTCTGTGGTCTGCGGGTCCTGCCCGGTGGCGCCGAGCATCGAGCGCACCATGGCCTCGGTCTCCTCCAGCCCGAAGGGCTCCAGCGACAGCACGGGAGCGACCCTGGCGGCTCGATTCCACTCCAGCAGCTTGGCCAGGTTGGCGTTGAGGTCGGCCGCCTCCACCCGGTAGCTGGCCACCACCAGCAGGTTGGGGGCCTCGTGGCGGCGCACCAGGTAGGCCAGGAACTCGAGACTGGTCGGATCGGCCCACTGAAGGTCGTCGATCAACAGCAGCCGCCGCCCTCCTCGGGCCAGCAGCCGGGCCATCCCCTCGAACAGGTGGAACTTCTGCATGGGGTCAGAGGAGGAGGGCGGGGGCCCATCCTCCTCACCCACGTCTGGCAACAGCACCGAGAGGGCACGGCGGAAAGGGATCAGCTCCGCGGGCAACCCCTCCAGGCTGGCGTGACGCAGGGCGGGAATCCAGACCTGATAGGGCAGGGTTTCGTGCTCGTAGCCGTAGCCCCAGGTGACCGTACCGGGCAGGTTGGAGCCATAGTCGGCCAGCTCTTGCAGAAGCCGGGTCTTGCCCAGGCCGCTCTCGCCCGCCACCAGCACCAGCAGAGGGCGGCCGGGAGTCGGCTCGAGCAGCCCCAGCAACCGCTCGAGCTCGCGCTGGCGACCCACGAACTCGCTGGTCTCCAGGCGCGGGGCCTGGGGGCCCAGGAACTCGCTGGTGAGATCGCCCTGGAAGATGGCCCGCCAGTGATGCAAAGCCTGCTCGGCGGAGTCGTAGCGAGCGCAAGGTTCCTTGGCCAGCAGCCTGAGGATCAACCGATCCAGCGCTTCGGGAAGCCCCGGCACGAGGCTGCTGGGGGGCTCCGGGTCATCGAGCAGGATGTTGTGAATGGCGTGCGCGGGGTTGCTGCCGGCAAAGGGCAGCTTGCCGCACAGGGCCTCGTAAAGGATGACCCCCAGACTGTAAAGATCGGCCCGGGCATCGGCCTTGCCGGTGCTGAGCAGCTCGGGAGCCATGTAGTAGGTGGTCCCCATCACCTGGCCCGACTCGGTCAACTGGTGGGTGGCCTGCAGGCCTCGGGCCAGCCCGAAATCGAGCAGCCGCGGCTGAGCTTCATCGTTGACCAGGATGTTCTCGGGCTTGAGATCGCGATGCACGATGCGGCGCTCGTGCAGGTAGCTCAGAGCCTCCAACAGCCGAGCCACCACCATCTCCAGGCGCTCGAGGCTGCTGCGGTGGCGGTTGAGGAACTCCACCAGGTTGATCCCCAGCACCAGCTCCATGGTGTAGTAAGGCTGACCTTCCGACAGCCCCGTGGAGAACACCCGCACCAGGCCTGGATGCTGGAGGCTGGCGGCGATCTTGAACTCGCGCTTGAAGCGCAGCACCTCGATCTTGCTCAGACCGGCCACGCCGCGAAGAAGCTTGAGAGCCAGCTCCTGGCCGTCGGGCGAGCGCACGCGAAAGACCCGACCGAATCCGCCCTGACCGAGCAGGTCGAGCACCAGGAATCCATCGATCAGCCTGGGAGTCGGCTCTTCCACGGGCTTCAGTCTTCCAGCTGAAGGCCGGGAATCAGGCGAAAATCGGCCTGATTCCGGGTCAATAAGCTGGCCCGGTGGGCCACCGCGGTGGTTCCGATAGCGATGTCAGCGGCGCGAGCCCTCGATGACCCCAGATTGCGAAAGATCTCCGCCGCGACCTCGGCCAGATCCTCGGTGAACGGCACAACCCCGTCTTCCATCAAGAATGAACGGGCGACCGCCACCTGCTGAGGAGACCGAGGACCGCGACAGTACTCATACCAGGCGATAGCGCTCATCTGGATGGGTCTCTGACCGTTGGCCAGTTGCTCGAGCTTGCGCCACTCGCTGCGGTCAGTCAGGGCCCGAATGAGGTAGCTGGCATCCAGGTGGACGGGGGTCAAATGTCTCCCTCGCGCAAGCCCTGCAGCTCCTGGGTGGGGTCATACCCGGCAAAAAGCTCGCGAAGCTCCCGCAGGGCCTCGAGGCGACGCTTGCGAGCCTCGGGTGGCACCCCGCGGAGCTGGTCGCGATAGCGCACAATCGCCCGGCGAATGGCCTCGGAGACCGGAACCTGCAAGGTCGCCGCCAGCTCTCGCGCAGCCTGACGAGACTCGTCGTCCAGAATCAGGGTGGTTCGCTGTGACATAGGATATGGATTCGCCATATCCTTCAGCGGGCTCCTTCCAGCAGCCTGGGCAATAGCTCCTCGGCCCGGCCCAGGAATTCCTGGTCGAAGAACGGATTGGGCGGTTCCAGCGGCTCCAGGTTGACCAGGGCGGTGCGGGCCCCGTTGGCCTGAGCCTCGCGCACCAGCCGGCTGGCCGGCGCCACGTTGCCCGAGGTGCCCACGGCCAGGAACAGGTCGCAATCCCAACAGGCCCGGAAGGCCGCCCGCGAGACCAGGTAAGGAAGCTCCTCCCCGAAGAGCACGATGTCCGGGCGCAGCAGGGCCCCGCAGGCCGGACAGGGGCGCATCTCCCCGTGGGGGTCCTCGAAGGCGGGCAGCTCGCAGGCCGAGCAACGGCTACGCAGCAGGCTGCCGTGCAGCTCCAACAGGTTGCGGCTGCCGGCCGCCAGGTGCAGTCCGTCCACGTTCTGGGTCACCAGCGTCACCTCGGAGCGCTCCTCGAGCCGGGCCAGCGCCAGGTGGGCGGCGTTGGGCCGGGCCTGCACCACCTCCCGGCGCATCGGCCCGAACAGCTTCCAGATGCGCTCGGGATGCTGAGGCAGGTCGGGCGCGGCCGACTCGCGCTCGGCCTCGGGGTTGTCGGTCCACACGCCGCCCGGCCCCCGAAAAGGCCGAAGGCCGGAGGCCACCGAAATGCCAGCTCCCGTGAGGACGACGATGCGGCGGGCCGATCCAAGCATTTGAGGACGGGTTCAACAGGTAACATTCTGGCATCCTTCTTGCGACCACCAGAAGCGAAACAGCGAGACCCTCACCTTCGTCCCGGTGGTCTACACCGAGCACGCAGCCCACGGTCCGGACGAGGTGGTGACGGTGGATTGGCTGGTTTCGGGCGTGGAATGGACGGCCGAGCTGATGCAACGGCTGGGAGAGGCGAAGGAGTAGCCGGAGCGCTCGCGAATGCACGGCCACCATTCCCCCGGAGGTTCGTGCGTGAGCGCTGATTTAGAAACCCGCATCCAGGAAGCCCTGGAGCAGAGCGAGGCCGGCGAGTCGGAAGGCCTCGAGAAGTTGGTGGCGCTGACCGCCGAGCACCCCGATTCGGCCCCCGCCTGGCGCGCCCGGGCCCAGGCCGAGAGCGAGCTGGGCCAGCCCGAGGCGGCTCTGGAATCGATCGACAAAGCCCTCGAGCTGGTCAAGGACGATTCCGAGGCCTGGCTGGTGAAGGCCGAGCTGTTGCTCGACCAGGACCGGTTTGAGCCGGCTCTCGAGGCCCTGGAGAAGGGCCTGGAAGCCGACGAGGACGACGCCGACCTGTGGTTCGAGAAGGGCGCCACCCACCTTCGCCTGGGCAACTTCGAAGAGGCGCTGACGGCCTTCGACCGGGTGGTGCACCTGGAGCCCGACCACCTGCGGGCGGTCTTCAACCGGGGCGACCTCTTGACCCGCCTGGGCCACCTCGAAGAGGCCTGCAAGGCCTATGAGAAAGCCGCCGAGCTCTCGCCGGGCGAGTCGCGCAACTGGACCCGGCTGGGACAGGCCTGCCTGGAGGGGCGCGACTTCCCCCGCGCCCTGGAAGCCTTCGACAAAGCCCTGGAGCTCAAGGAGGACGATTGGGAGGCCTGGAGCAACCGCGGCCTGGTGCTGGCCAACCTCGATCGCATCGAGGAAGCCCTCAAGTGCTACGATCGGGCCGTGGCCATCGAGCCCAACAACCCCATCATTTTCTACAACAAGGCGGTGGCCCTGGAAGTCACCGAGGACTTCTCGGGCGCTCTGGACGCCATCCGCTCCTGGCTCGAGATCGAGCCCGAGCGGGCCGAGGCCTTCTTCATGATGGGTCGCCTGCAGGACCGCCTGGGCTTCAAGGAAGAGTCCCAGAGGAACCTGGATCGGGCTCTGCAGCTCAACCCCAATATTCTTGGCCCCATGAACGTATGGGGCCTGGCCCTGGTGGACGAGAACGGCCAGCCCGCGCCAGGCGTGGATCCGGTGCAGGTCAAGAGCAACATGCCCCCGCAGGAGGTGGCCCGCCAATTCGTGGAGATGCTGATCAGCCAGGGCAAGCACACGGTGGAGAACGGTCTGGTAGACGGCAAATACAGGGTTGCCGTCATGCCGGTGCAGATGGGGCCCCAGAGCTGGGGAGTGGGGCTGTTCGACGAGAACGGCCAGCCCAACCCCGAGGTGCCGCCCATGCAGGTGCAAACCGACCTGCCCCCCGACCAGTTCGTGGGCGACTACATCAAGCTCTTGCAGGAGCAGGGCCACACCATCGACGAGAACGGGATGGTGGACGGCAAGTTCCGGGTGGGCGTTTTCCCCCTGCAGGCTGCTCCCCCGGCCCCGGTTGCATAGCCTGAACGGTTCATGGTAGGATACTCATCGTTTCGTAAACCCCGGTAAGGAGAACTCGGAAAAATGGCCAGAGCTTGCCAGTTGTGCGGGAAAGGTCCCAGCTACGGGAACATGGTCAGCCACTCGAACCGCAAAACGCGGCGCCGTTGGCTGCCCAACCTGCAGAAGTCCATTTTGATGATCGGCGGCCAGAAGGTGACGGCCCGCATCTGCACGCGTTGCCTGCGCTCTTATAAGGGCAAGGTGGCCGGCAAGGCCTGAGCCCCTGATCTTCGTTCAAGACAGAGGCGCCCTGGCGCGACCTCTGTCTTGTCATGTACCCCAGGCTGGATGACGCGAGCGGGTCCTGTCATAAACCCCAACTGGGGATGGGAGGCCAGGCCGACACGTCCTGGCCAGCCGCGGCCGTGTAGGTCCAGACCCGCCAGAACTGGCCTTGCTCGTCGCGGGCCGGCACCAGCCAGCGCTCGTACTCGCTGGCCCGAGGACCGACCGGGCAGAAGTCCTCGAAGTCGTCGAGCAGGTGCAGAATGCGGACCCCCTCGGAAAGGCTCAGGATGGAGCCCGGCACGGGCGGCCCCTGCACCCTCTCGGAGGGCGAAGGGCCGGCCTGCATCAGGTCGGCCTGGTGGTCGGCCGAGCCCAACCTCAGCGGTTGGCCCGCCGCCATGGTCGGGTAGCCGGTCTCGCGCAGGTAGAGTTGACCACAGACGTGAGCTGAGCGAGCCCGGCGCACCCAGCGCTCGATCAGCCGATAGTTGCGCTCGCCAGGCTTGAGCGAGCCGTAGCAGAAGAGATGCAACAAGATTGGGGCGCTTTGACACCTGACCGAACGTGCCTGCCGAAGGAGTTTCGAATTTGAAAGTTGCCATTCTGGCCGCCGGGATCGAGCGCGACCCGGACTACTGCCGGGCCCAGCTCCAGGCTGCCCAGCGAGTTCTTTGCGCCGATGCCGGCTATCGCCTGGCGCGCAAGCTGGGAGTGCGACCGGACGCGGTGGTGGGAGATCTCGATTCGCTGACCCCCGAAGAGGTAGCCCAGCTCGAGGATTCCGGCATCCCCCTGCACCGCTATCCGCCCCAGAAAGACCAGAGCGACCTGGAGCTGGCCCTGGACCTGGCCGCCACCTGGGGGGCCCGGGAGGTGGTGCTGCTGGCCGCTCTGGAGGGGCGGCTCGACCACCTGCTGTTCAACCTGATCGCGGCCCTCGAGTATGCCCACCGCCTGGGGTTGCGCTCTCGCCTGCTCAGCTCGGTAGGGGAAGTCTTCCTGGTGCACGACCAGATGGAGATCGTAGCCCGAGAGGGTTGGACGGCCTCGTTTCTGTCGCTGGAGGGGGAGACAACGGGCATTACGCTGGAGGGCTTTCGCTACCCCCTGGCCGAGGAGTCTCTCCTGCGCCACCACAGTCGCGGGCTCTCCAACGTGGTGCGCGATCCGGTGGCCCGGGTGCGGCTGCGCCAGGGGCTTCTGCTGGCCGTGCTCTTGCCCTGAGAGCCCCCGGTCCGCGTTCTTGCCCGGGATTCCGAGCAACCAGGCCGGGCTCGCCAGGGTTCCTTTTCTTGGGTTATGCCATCGCCAGGGGTATGGCTGCGCCCCGAGAGGCCCTGGGGGCCCGGATCCCCTGGAGGGCAGATGCAAAGGAACGTTCGGATAAAGCGAGAACTGAGGGCGACCTTTTCGGTTGGAGGTGCCATGATCAAGACTTTTCATCAACTCCGGCTGACGCTCCTCGCGCTCTTGCTTTTGGGCGCGAGCTGGATAGGCTGCGGCGGGGATGGCAACGGGGGTGGGGGGGGCAACGCGGCCCCGCCTCCTCCGCCTGCGCCCACGACGGCCACCATCCAGGTCGACCACGTCCTGGCCCGGACCGTACCGGCCAACGTGGACACGTTTGTCTTCCTCGGCTTCAACTCCAGCGGGGCCCAGGTGTACGGACCCGACAGTCGGGCCAAGGCCGCCCGCATCCTGCTGACGGTTCCCCTCACCATGACCAGCCTGACCATCAACTATCTCTCCAACGGAGTGGTTGTGGGTACCTTCTCCCAGCCGGTCGCCCTCACGGCCGGCGGGACGTTGGTGATCAACGACCCGAGCTTCGTCGACGTCGGAGGCGGAGGCGGGGGCGGGCAGGCATCCGCCGGCCTGACCCGCCTCAACCAGCTCCGGGCCATTGCCGGGCTGCCACCAGTCACCGAGAATCAAGCCTTAACCCAGGGGTGTCTCAACCACGCCATCTACATGGTCCGAAACGACCGCATCGAGCACGACGAGGATCCGAACCTTCCCTTCTTCACGCCCGAGGGCCAGGTCGCGGCCCGGGAGAGCAACCTGTCGGTCACGACCGTGCTCGACTCGCCCATTCAGGACAGGATCAACAGCCTGATGGTAGGGCCCTTTCACGGCTGCGGTTTCATCGACCCCAAGCTCGACCAGACCGGGATCGGCTACTTCAGTGAAGCCGGCACGGGCATCCAGACCGGGTTGGCAGTCAACGTGCTGGGCTCGTTGAACGCCACGCCCGGCGGGTTTCCCATCCTTTGGCCCGGAGACGGAGCCACCGTCGACCTGCGCAGCTTCGATGGCAACGAAACGCCTGACCCGCTGGCGGGGATCGGGTTCACTGCCCCCACCGGGGTGCCCCTCTACGTCCAGCTCGGCCCCGGGAACGTGACCCCCAATGTGACCGCCTTCAGTCTCAGGGAACGGGGCGGGAACAACCTGCAGGTGGCCGAGTTCGACCAGACCAACTTCATTGGCGCCAATGCCGCCGAGCAGACCCTTGGTCGAGCCGTGCTGGCCCAGCGCAGCTGCATCGTGCTGCTTCCGCGCGATCCCCTGCTGCGCAGCACCACCTACGATGCCTCGGTGACGACGAACGGGAACACCATCAACTGGAGCTTTACCGTGTCAGCCAACGCGGCGCGACAGGAACGTGGAGAGATCCGCTAAGTCCGGCCGCACCCCCCCGTGGTGGCGGAGAAAATAGGGGCCCGGTCGCTTGCGACCGGGCCCTGTTTTCTTCAGACTCAAAGGAGGCGCAGAGCCGAGAGCTCATCGCGCAAAGCATCGAGGCCATCGAGCCACAGAACGTTAGCGTCGACCCGCTCCCGATAGGCCCTGGAGGCGCGTCCCCCCGCGATCAGTGTCACGCCGGGGTCGAGCAGCCGGCTGAGCCGGGTCAGCTCGCCCGGTAAGAGAGGGTCATCAGCGGGGTAGGCCAGGCTGAGGCATACGGCTCGCGCGCGGGTCAGGCTGGCAGAGATCCGAGCACGAGCACCACGCTGAACCGGCGGTATCGGACCGGTGCTCGAGACCGGGGCGACTTGACCGGCGCGGGAGAAAGAGCATGCGCGTCGGTCCCACGCCCGGACCGAGAGCCACTGCCGAAGAGGGGCGCTTGCCAAGGGAAAGGCTGTAGAGGCACGGACGATGTCTCTGGCGGAGGGCCACCTTACCACGCCCAGGATCAGCTTTGACCGGATCTTGGCAAACGCAGGCGAAAGGTGGCCCCCTTTCCTGGCACCGACGCGACCGTCAAGCTTCCACCGTGGCGGGAGACGATCTCGCGGGACACGGAAAGCCCGAGCCCTGTCCCCTGACCTGCCGGCTTGGTAGTGAAGAACGGCTCGAAAATCTCTTCTTGCATGCCGGGCGGAATTCCGGGGCCCCGGTCGGAAACTGACAGCTCGACGAAATCGGGCCCGGCGCAAGTGCGCAGACGAATCTCACAGGCCGATGCTCCCTCGCTCAGCACGGCGTCGCGCGCATTGAGCAGCAGGTTGCTTACGACCTGCTGCAACTCGTGCGCATCGACCTGAATGGGTGGAAGGGAATCGACCAGCTCCAGCTCCAGCGACAGTCCCGGGGGTCGAAGCTGGCCCCCGAGAAGCTCGAGTGTATCGCGCACGATCTGACCGAGACTGGCGTCGGTCTGAGTATCCACCGCGTCGCGAGCATAGTAGAGCAGTTTCTGGATGATCTCCTGGCAGCGCTCGCTGGCCCTCTCGGCCTCCTCCAGCCTGGACTGCACCGCACCCCGATGGCCCATCTCAAGGTCGAGGCGCGCCATCTCGATAGAGACCAGGGCCGAGCAAAGGGGCGTATTCAGCTCGTGGGCGATGCCCGCGGCGAGCTGTCCCACCGCGGCCAGCTTGGAAGCCTGCACCAGCTGAGCCTGGGCGCTGATGGCCTCATGGTGCAGGGCGGCATTGCGCAGCGCGACCCCGGCCTGGTAGCAGATCAGGCTCAGGACATCGAGTTGCTCGGGAGCATAGGGTGCCTCGGTGGCCAGCGCGATGGTGGCCTCTATCCCCCGCTCGGAGAGCGCGGGACAGACCACCCAGCCCTCGGCCTGCGTCGGCTGCCCGGCCTGCACCAGCACGTCCGGGGGATTCGACGGCTCGGGCCAGTAGCGTGGATTCGAGGCCAGGATGGCCCCGTGGTGGTGAGGTAGTGTCAGCCGTAGCAGCTCCTGGAGGCGAGCCAGGATCTCCTCCGATTTCAGGCCCGAGGTCAGCCGCCTGGCGCTTTCGAGCAAGAAAGCCAGGCGCTCGACCCACACTTTGAGCCGAGCATTTGCCCGCTGGTGCAGCCCCAGAGCCTCCTGCCCCGCTGCAAAGCGCCGTGCAGACTGGATCCCCAGACCGCCAGCCCCGGCCAGCACCAGCAAGAACTGTCGCTCCAGCGGCAGGAAAGTCTCGGGGCAACGCTCCACCAGCAGGACCGCCTCTCTCTGCATCGGAAGCGCAGCGCGGGAGCCTTCCACCACCACCGAGCCGGACTCGGCGCAGCGCCGGGCCAGCGGGTCGGTCTGCTGACCGAGCAGGGTGATCGTGGCACTCTGGCAGGGCACGAGCTGGGTGGCGGCCTCCAGAATCGTCTCAACCACGCCCTGGAGACTCTCCTGCCCGGCCAGCTCACCTGAGAGCTCCTGCAGCAGCCCGCGCTCCAGCGATTCGCACTCGAGCGCATCGCGTGTTCTGTCAAGTTTTTTTCCGACCTGACGCAGGGCCTCGTGAGCTTTTCGCTCCCGAGCCTGGAGACTGGCACGGCCGACCCGCGTGGCCTCCTGGCGCCTCAGGTGGATGCGCGCCAGTTGGTGACCTCCCAGGAGCACAGGAGCTGGCAGCAGACAGGCCCAGGGAGAGACCGCTTGAAGTGAAGCCATCGCAGGGCCGAGAAGGACGACGCAGCCGACCCGGAAGAGCTCCAGCACACGCTCGGAGGAGGACGGCCAGAGCTGTGCCAGCAGACTGAAGCTCACCACTCCCGCGACGGGTTGCGGCCAGAATGTCAATACGGCCAGACTCATCAGGGCAGGTACGCGGGCGGTAAGGTCCTCCTGGCGCTCTGCCAGAGGCAACCGCAGCAGGACGGCCAGAACCAGAGCGACTGCACCCGAGGCCGGTCCTTGTAAGATTCCCAGGGCCATGACGGGTGCAGCGCACAGCGAGAAGCGACCCCGCGGAGCGACGGGGACAGCCTCCAGCTCGAGCCAGATCGTCAGTGTGGTCAACAGGACGAGCGCCGGGCCGAGCTCGGGGAGATGGGCACGGAGCGCCACCGTGGCCAGCGCGACCGCTCCCAGGACGAAAGCCAGCGCTCTCAAAGGCGATTGATGACCTCGACGACCGGCAGCAAGGTGGCCAGGGCCATGAAGGCGCTCAGCGCGCCGGCGAAACAGAGCAGGATCGGCTCGGCGAGACGGGTGGCATTGTTGAGGGCGGTCTCCACCTCTTCCTCATACGACCGGGAGACGCGCAGCAGGATCGCATCCAGGTTGGCCGTCTCGGTACCGATATGGATCATCGAGGTCACCAGCGGTGGAAAGACGCCATAGCGCTCCAGAGCCAGCGCCAGGTCATCACCCTGGCGGAAAGCCTGGACCGCGCGATCGAAGTTCTTCCCAAGCGCGTCGTTGGTGCAGACCTCGCGCGCCATGGCAAGTGCCCGCATCATGGGGATGCCCACCTGCACGGCGCAGCAGAGCACATAGAGCATCCGCGCGGTCAGCGTCTTCTCCACCAGAGGACCGATCAAGGGAAGCTCGAGAATCTTCGCGTGCACTGCCATCCGCAACTGCGGGATCTGCTGGACCAACTTGCCGAGCCAGGCGACCGCCAGCCCGATCACGCCGGCCGCAACCAGCAGGATCCAGGGGGACCGGAGCACTCCCGAGGCGGCCACCATCACCCGGGTCGGCCAGGGCAGCTCCCCGCCGAACAGCGAGAAAAGACCGCTGTCCCTCGGTCCCAGAATCAGCACGAAAAGCACGGCCACGGCCAGGATCACCAGCAACAGCACCGACGGGTAGGTCATCGCCGACACGACGGCTCGTCGCTGGCGCAGCTGAACCTCGGTCAGATCGGCCAGCTTGCCGACCGCCTCGAAAAGCGACCCCGTTTGCTCGCCCATAGCTACCAGGCCGACTGCCGTCGGGTGAAACACGTTGCTGAGATAGTCCGCCCCCATGATGTGGCTCAAGGTCCGACCTGAATTCAAGGCCTGAACCAGGTCCTCGAGCACTTCTGCAAGGCGCGGGTCTTCCTCGGAGCGCTGCAGGAAGTCTAGCGCTCTCTGCACCGTCACTCCGGCTGCGAGCATCGTCGCCAGGCGGCGATAGAACACCACGACCCTGTCGCCCGGCACACGGATGGTCTGGACACGCTCGCGGGGAGCTGCAGCGGCGCTCACCTCGAGCAGGGCCGGGTAACGGGCCATCAAGCTGTTGCGCGCACGCTCGATGGACGGCGCCGTGAGGAAACCCTCCTGGAGGCGACCGTCTCCATCCCGGACACGGTATTTGAATCGAGTGGCGCGGGAGAGCCTCTCCGACCAGCTCCCTGGCCTCGAATCGGGCCTCGAATCAGGTGGAGAGGCCCCGGTCCTCGGCATGGCGGAAACCGGCTCGAGGGGAGGCCCCCCCGTCTGACGCCGGCCGGCAGGGGCCTCAGGGGGCGGAGTTTTGATGGGTGTTGCAGTTGGGGGGGACGGGGTGGGGCCGGTTGAAGGCGCATCCGGACGCAGATTGAGGAGGGCGCTCGCGACATCTGCCTCGCTCAGGTCCCCAAAAGCACCCAGCAACGAGCGAGCGGCTTCCCGCTCCTCCGGGGTCAGCTGGGAATCGTCCGGATTGGGCGTCACGCTTGACAACCTTTCGGGATCTGCAAAGCAACTCCCGCAATCCTCAACCCCAGAGTTTCTCGTGGAGCTCCTTCAGCTTGGGAGAGGCCTCCAACTGCTCGGGGGCCATGCAGCGGATTTGAGGAGCCACCCGAAGCAGCTCGGGGGAGACCTCGCCATTGCGCAAGCGCTGATAGAAACGGGCAAAGCGCTCGGGGTGGACGCCCTCCCCGGCGCGTCTGGGAACGCTGATTCCGCTCCTGGAAAGAGCAGCGATCCTGTCGATGAGCAACTGGTACGATTGAGCCGTTTCCTTCTCATCCATCTGCCCGTGCCGGCGCATCAGACGCTCGAACTCGTCCCAAATCGAGAGAGCCTCGTCGCGCGTCAGCTTGCGTGAGCGCACCCCCACGAAGAAGCTCTGGAAGCTGAGATCGCGCAGCTCCTCCCACTTGCGGGTCTGCTCGGCGCGGCGGCCCAGCAATCCACGCACCAGAGGACTGAGCAGACTGAGGTAGCCTTCGCGCTCGCGCCCCTCGTCCAGCACGCGCTTGATGGAAACCAGCAGATCTCTGACTTTGAAGGGTTTGTAGAGATAATCGTCAGCCTCCAGCGCGAGTGCCCTGGCGGGCGCGTCGGTGCTGGCGTAACCCGTCATGATGATGCTCTTGAGGCCGGGCTGAGCCTGACGCAGGGCGGCCAGTGTCTCAAGCCCGTCCATCCCCTCCATTCGCACGTCGGTTAGCATCAGGTCGAATCGCCGACGGCTGCCTATGGCGATCGCTTCAGAGCCGGAGCGCGCCTCGTGGACATCGAACTTCTGCTGCCCGAGAAACTCCACCAGCAGCGAACGCAGCTGGGTATCATCCTCTAAAACCAGGATGCTGCTCAAGACGGGCCGGTTTTCGCGCGGGTAAGGAAGCATCCCTGCAGGAAGCGAAACAGGCAGGATGGACCGCGCCCGTCTCCACATACTGCTAGCCTGCCTTTGCGCAGTGGTGGTCGTGGTGGCTCAACGCAGCTCTCGACCTGAGCCCTCGGCGGCTCTCCTGGCAGGGCTCTCGGTGGTCCTGGCGGTCGCATCCGTCAGGCTGCCCGAGCAGGGATTCTACTCGGCCTTCTTCGGTCCGGCTCTGGCGCTCGCTCTCACGCCAGGCGGCCCACTGCTTGCCCTGATCGCCGTGGTTGGTGGGCTCGCTCTGCGAGCAGCTCTCCGCCCCGCGCAGCTCGGCTTCGTGACGGCCGACCTGCTGGCCGGGCTGGCCAGCCTGGCGGCGCTGTCGGTGGTGCGCGAGCCGGCTCTGCGACCGGTGCTGGCCCTGGCGGTCTATCTCCCCCTGGCCTGGCGCCTGCCGACCGAAGGCATTCGCTCGAGCGCCTGGATTCGGCACTGGGAGATGATCCGTTTGCTGTTGGGATTTTCAGCCCTGCTGGGCGTTTCGGTCGCGCTCCTCGGCCCTCCAGGCTACTGGCTACTGCTGGCCTTCCCGGGACTTCAGCTCCTGGCCGCCTTCCTCCCTGGCGCCTCGGCGCAGGAGGAGCGCGAGGCTTACGAGCAGTACGAGGAGCAGACCCGAGCCGCGCTGATGGGGACCTGTGAAGAGCTGAACCTGACGGGTCAGGCCCACCAACTAGAAAGCCGGGAGCGAGAGATCCTGCAAGGGCTCAGCGCGAGGCTGGCTGGCAGTCCCGACCTGGCGACCAGCCTGGAGATGATCACGAGCGCTGTGCGGCACGAGATCGACTGTCAGAGCGTGGCTATCTTTCTGGCCGAGGAGTCGCGCCTGGTCCCTCGGGGCTTTCGAACTCCGTTCGCGAGCCGCCTCGAAGGCGAAGCTCGGCTTCAAGACGGGGAGCCAATTGTGGAGGAGTGCTGGCGCACGGGTGCGGTCACCGCCGGCTCGGGGCGAACGCTGTTCACGGGAGAGCAGACCGCTGTGGCAATGCCGCTGCCGGGCCAGGGCGTCCTCTACGTCGGGCGCCCCGCGTCGGGCAGCTTTGGCCCCGACGAGCGGCGGCTCTTGATCGCGTTGGCCGGGGCAGCTGGCCTGGGAATCCAGTCTGCGCGCCGATTCGAAGGTCAGCGGGTGGCCCTCGAGCTGCACGAGCGGGCCCACGCCAAGCTGGCGGTCTGGGCGGAGCGTCTGGCTTTCTTGCTTCAGGGAGCCCGTTCTCTGTCGGCGGATCTCAACCGCCAGCAGGTGCTCGAGCGCACGCGTCGTTTGCTCGAAACAACTTTGCCGCACGAGGCCGGCGCGATCTTGCTCTTTGAGCCCGAGACCAGAGTGGCCTGGCCAACCCGGTTCGGTTCGCCGGCCGTGGAGGAAGTCTCCCGGCTGGTCAGCTTCGACCAGAAGCCTCTCCTGGTCGAAGCTCGGGCTCAGTTTCGAGGCCCGGACCTGGGGATGGAGAGCTTCATCGCCTGCCCGATCGGCAAGCTTGGGACGATCTTGCTGGCCTGCTCGAGAACCGCTTTCACCCGTGAGCAGCAGGATATTCTCGAGCTGATAGCCTTCCAGGCCGAGGTGGCCTTCCAGAACGCGGCCCTGCACCAACAGCTGCGCTCCAGCCAGGCCCGACTGGTTCATTCCTCCAAACTGGCGGCAGTGGGACAACTGGCCGCCGGGGTGGCTCACGAGCTCAACACGCCTCTGTGTGCCGCTCAGGTGGCCCTGGAGATGGCTGCGCTGGATGAGGATCCGGCCGCTCTGGACGCGCATCTGGCCGAGGCCGAGGAGGCCGAGGGACGCTGCCGTGACATCATCCAGAAGCTCCTTTACTTTGCCCGTCGAAGCCAGGAGCCAGAAGCGACCTGCGACCTCAATCAAGTGGTGCGGGATACCCTGGAGCTGCTGGGCCACCAGCTCTCTCTGGATGGCGTGCAGCTTCGTTACGAGTTGGGAGAGCTTCCCGTCGTCCGGGCCGACTCCAGGGAGCTTCAGCAGGTCGTCACGGCGCTCTTGCTCAATGCGCGCGAAGCAGCTCTGGACCCGGCCGCTCACTCGCGCGAGATTCGGCTGGTGACGAAGGCCTTCCCGACCTCGGTCGGATTGCTCGTAGCCGATCGCGGACCGGGCGTCGAGCCCGAGCTGCGCGATCGCATCTTCGACCCGTTCTTTACCACGCGCCCCGTAGGCCGGGGCGCGGGGCTGGGACTGTCGGTCAGCCGCCAGATTTTGAGCCAGTTTGGTGCTACGCTCGAGCTGGTGGAGACAGCTGGACCGGGGGCCAGTTTCCGGGTCGACCTGCCGCTCCCCCCAGCTCCTGCCCTGGCAGGCTGACGCAAAACTCCTGCACGGTCAGTTCCTGGGGAAAACGGACAGCGTGCGCACCACCGTAGACGGGTTGTCGTGAAGGGGAGCGACCCCCACCCGGACCTTCCTCCTCAGCTCATCCAGAGATGCGGCCCGAAGGTCTACCAGCACCTCGCCAGGGAAACGCGGGTCAGGCGGACGCCGGACCTCGAACCAGAGCATCTGGAAGGCCACCGACTCCACTCGGGTCACCCCCGGCTCGGCCAGCATCGCCGAGACATCCGTCCCATTGGGCCGGGTCAGGTAAGGGGTCACGTCGGCCAGCAGGGTCTCTGCGGTCAACGGATTGGTGAGGTCGCCTGGAGGGGCCTGGTCGATGACCTTGCGGACAAGCACCTTGTGAGGGCAGCGATCATCCAGCCCTCCGGGACCGGCTCCCCCGGCGCAATCCGAGTGAGTGCTGGGGACCACCAGGTAGTACAGGATGTTCTGGAGCCAGAGCGGCGTGCCGTCCGGCTTGCGAGCTGCCTGTTGGGTGACCGGGTCGATGGCTGACAAAAACCACAATGCATGCCCGTCGCCGCTCGAGGCCAGGCTCGCGGGGACGACCGACTGGGCCATCTCCGAGCCGGAAGATTGCAGCAGGTCGAGCTTTAGGAATCTCTGGGCACGGGCCAATTGCAGCGATGCCGAATGCTCCCCGGAAACCCTGCGCCAGCTCAGGGCGCCCTGGCTCAGCATCATAGAGCCCAGCAATCCAAGCATGGTGAAGAGGGCCATGGCGATCAGCAACTCCAGGACACTGAAGCCGCCCCGACGGTCAGGGCTCATTGCCCTGCTCACTGATGACCCGGCTGGTCTGATACTGCAGCTGCCCGTAACCTGCGCGAGCTCCATCCTGACTCATCCACCAGACGGCAATGTCGACTTTTTTTAACCGATTGCCAGCGATAGCCCCCCCCACGGGCAAGCCGCCCGCGTCCCGGACCGTGCTGGCGTAGATGGCATACTGAAACAGCGTCGGGCCGACCTGCTCCTGGCCGGCGCTGAAAGGCGACACGGAGACCGGGAACTCCTGGTCCCAGAAGCGCGCCTTGTCGCCCGCAGGGCTATCATCTTGCACCAGCTGGACCTGCCGGGTCAGCTGGCGGTCGGCGACGGCCGCGGCGGTCCCCCGGTCGATCCCCTTCTGGCTTGCCCTCATGGCGCTGGCGCACACCGAGGCAATTGCCATCAAGGCCAGGGCCAGGATGCCCAGCCCCAGAACGACCTCCATCAAGCTGAAGGCGCCCGCTTTGTCAGTGGATGGCATAACTGGTGCGAATCATGCGGATGGGAATGGCGCCCTGCTTGCAGAGTCGGGAAACGCTGCGCGGATCGAAGGACAGGGAGGCCGTTCTCGAGGTGACCTCGATCGTTCCGCCGGCCGTGCCGGGCTGTCCGGTCGAAGGGTCAGCGCCGTAGGCGACCATGCACCCGTTCAGATTGAGCTCACCCCAGGTCGGGGTGGCGCTGTCTCCCGCCAGAACAGAGAAGTTTCCCCAACTGTAGACCACGCCCTCGAGCAGGACGTCGTCATAAACACCTCCCTTTGCCTCCTGGTAGCTGGAAACCAGCACGTCTTTCTTCACATAGATGCTCAACTGGTTGGCCACGCGGCTGGTGTGGGTGTTCCCCCTGCGGTCCTGCCAGGAGTACTCGTTCACGCTGGTCTCCATCGTGAGGTTGCCTTCGGAGACGATCGTGCCCCCCTTGGTATTCAGCTGTCCCACCAGCACGACATCATCGGAGCAGGTCAGGTTCCTGCTGAGGCTGATCTTGTAGTGGGCCTGATTGGGCTGGGCGGCAGCGCCTCCGATCACGTTCGTGGTGTCGGCAGGGTTGAGGCGGAAGCCGGCTTTCGGGATGATGTTGAGCTGACTGTTTCCTCCGGCCGAGGGCAGAACGCGCAGGTTACGGTCGATCTCGATTCCATAAGAGTCGGCCTCGATTCCCTCGGGATTGCGGCTGAGATTGCCGGGGGCGCGAACTTCCTTCAAATTGCTGCTCAGCTGCACGCCGGCGTCTGCCGCGTTGGCCGGATCGCTCATGTAGGCCTGGTAGTCGGCAAGAGACCTATCATAGTAGTGCAGGCTGCCGTCCGGCCAGTAGACGTAGGTTCCACCGGCAATCTGGATGGTATAGTTGCTGGCGGGATTGTCGCTGGCCAGTTCGATGTCGCTCCACTTGAGGTTATAAAAGTCCCGGCCGTCGCCGACCTTCTCGTCCACCAGGGTCACCTGTCCCGGGGGGATCCTTCCCTGAAACCCGATGCCGGGGTCGCGACCAACCTCGCCCTTGCGCATGCGAAGGTTTCCAGGGTTCGCCCCGGCAAGAATATTGACGCCCATTTTCGAGCGTAACCTCGGGGTTCCGCGCTCGGTGCTCACCTCGAGGTAGGACGTTCCCGTAGCGGCGAGGTTGAAGTTGACGTTGCCGCCGCCCATAATGGGAGAATCCGTAACGGGCAGCGATGCCGCCTTCTGCAAACACGCCTCCACAACACGGCTCACCACCCTCTCGCCCGAGACGGGCCCGTTGGGCGAAGCCGGGGTGAGAGAGCGCAGGCCGCGCCCGGCACGACCTTCCACCATCATACAGGCCGACTGCCTGGGCACCACGGAGCCCACGTTGGGAGCGACCACGCTGAAGGAGCCCGGTTCGGCTCGGGGCAAGATGGCCATCGTGTCGTTCTCCAGGTTGTTGACCGAGACGTAGATGTTGTCCACCCGGCCGAATGCCCCGGGGTCGTTCAGCCCGTCGCCGCCAGCCGCGCCATCCTGGAAGTTGAAACGGATGCGGAACTGCGAGAGAGCGCCGTCGGGCGTGGACATGAGCCCGATGACGTTGCCGTTGTCCTCCACCACGGTAAAGTCAGGCAAGGAAACGGTCACCCGGTTATCATCGCCCTTCCATCCCTGCCGCTCGAGCAATTTGCTCCGTGCATAGGCCAGGCCGGCATCGGCAGCGTGCTGAGCCGCCTCATCTTCTCGGGTACTCTCGGAGAGAGCAAGCGCGGCCGGGCCCAATACGAAAGCGGCCCGAGCCAGCATCCCCAGCAAGAGCACCAGAAACATCACCGTCACCAGGACGACTCCCCGTTGACCCCGCATGCACAGGCCTCCTCACGAAAAGGGTAACACAGGAAAGGCCTCATCGCCCACCCTGGCGGCCAGGAAGGACAGCGCCTCCGGCGGACTTGGAGGTAGCTCCGGGTTTGCGGCCGGGCTCCCAAGGTGCGCCTGAACCTCGCAGGAAGCCCGATCGGGCGGCCGAAACCAGTCATGAGACCTGCAAAGCGAGGTGTTGAACGTGAAGGCTCCATCGCTCATCGTGCTCTTGCTGTTGGTCCTGACCCTGCCGGTGAGAGCGGACGACTTTCAGGACGCCCTGGGCACCATCCAGCGCAACGCCAGCCTGCTGGCCGCCAGGGCCCGCCCCGAGGGGATAACCCTCACCTGGGGCCAGGATCTGGCCGCTCAGGACCTCGAGCGCCTGGCCCAGGCGGTCTCGGCCATCGAGATCGACCAGGTGGAGGACTTGCTGGACGTAGGGCCTCAGATCAATGAGCTGGGCACCGCCGCCACGCGGGTTCGCTCGACGGCCTCCATCTCGGTGCTGGACGCCGAGGGCCAGCAACTGGCCCTGGCCACCGTCGAGGAAGCCAAGCGCTTGCAGAAGGAGGTCAATGCCGCTCGCAACGCGGTAGAAGATCGGCTGGCCCGCTACCGTGACTATGGACCTCGCTTCGGGCTGGGCTTTGGATATGGGGGGTGGGGCTGGAACCGCTGGGGCTATGGCTACGGCGGCTGGGGCTATCCGATCGGCATCTACCGGCCCTGCGTGCCGGTCTACGTGCGTCCGGTCCACTGTGTTCCGGCGGTGCAAGGACCGCGCCGTTAAAGGGCCCGTTCCCGCTGGCGGAGATGCTCCGCAGCGCGGCCACGAGGCGCACCGTCAGCCCCGCTATCAATCGGGGAGGTCTTCGCCGAGGAGCACGTACCAATTGTGCTTGGCGGACTGCAGCAGCTTCTCGTCCTGAAAATGGTTCCGGCACTCGGCCAGGCGCTCTGTGAATTCCGTTCTGACTTGCTGAAATGTCGAGCCAGCACACGCAGATCGGTGCGATCCTTGTCGCGACGGCTCATGAGCTTCCCGACGGCAACGTCGAGCGGGTCTACTGTAGGAAGCCGGTTGACATCAAGACATCATCGATTTATGCTTCAGTCATCATGAGAACCACATTAACCATTGATGATGACGTGGCGCTGCTCTTGGAACGAGTCCGCTCCAGGAAGAGAGTTCCCTTCAGAAAGCTCGTGAACGATGCGCTTCGTCTCGGCTTGCAACGCATGGCGAAGCCCGAAACTGCTCCGGAGTCAAGGGTGTACACCAAACCGGTGCACACCGGTCCCGCCCTGATTCCGATCGTGAGCATTTCGGAAGCTCTGGCATCGGCCGAGGGCGAGGACTTCAAGTGATCCTGCTCGATGCAAACCTGTTGGTCTACGCCTACGCTGCAGACATGCCCGACCACAAGGCGGCTCTCGTCTGGCTCGAGGAAAAGCTCAACGGCACAGCACCGGTCGGGCTTCCCTGGATCTCTTTGCTAGCGTTCCTCAGGATTGTGACCAATTCCAGACTCTTTGCAAAGCCCAGTTCCCTGGCCGATTCGTGGCAGCAGGTTGGGCGATGGACGAGTGCCCAAAGCGTCTTCATCCCGGGACCGACGGACAAGCATCCCGAGGTACTGGAGCGTTACCTCAAGTGTTGCACAGGAGGCAACCACGTTCCGGACGCCCACCTGGCGGCACTGGCCACGGAGCACGCTCTGGAGCTGCAAACGGCTGATCGCGGGTTCGCTCGCTTCAGCGGGCTTCGCTGGTCGAATCCGTTGGAAACCTGATCGACGCCGACAGCAATCACTCCGCGTCACTTCGCCAGTGCCACAACCTGCCCGGCCAGACGTCGCTCAATGCTCCACCTGCTGGTGATTTCACTGATTGCCGATTCAGTGAACGATGCGGTCGCACGGTCAGGAGCCGGTGGAATGTGCGTGGCGCCGGGGTCACGTACAGCCTCCCGTCCAGGATCTCGTAGCGATTGCCATCCTCGGGAAGCTCGCGGTGGTCTTCGTAAACCCGAGCGGCGGCGACCTTCAAGCTCAGCCTCGGGATGCACTGCTGCCGGGGGGTAAGCACCCAGTTCCCGCTGGGGATGGCTCGGACGCGCCGATCATGGCTCAGTGCTTGCGCCAATAGGCGTGAGTCGCAGGACTCTTGCCGCCGAGCTGCGCACGATCGAATCGCAAGCTGGACTAGAGCTCCAGGACCGTCAGCCGCCCATGAAAACGGAGAAAATCCTTCGGATTTTCGGTCACAACCGCGCTCACCCCATGCGCCAGAGCGGTGGCCACC
>JAANMX010000205.1_pt1 | contig 78280 bp, 70 predicted proteins | sample 7279681 | NCBI WGS metagenome assembly JAANMX01 (sample SAMN14094542, study PRJNA606508) | bioreactor metagenome | isolation source: A lab-scale SPAN reactor treating ammonium-rich wastewater day 351 | place: Ireland: Galway | collected 2018-01-01
TCCGCGTCGCGCGACGAACTCGACACGCTCGCCGCGCGGATCTCCGATCCGTCGCTCTACCGGCAGAACAGCATGACGTTCCAGCCGGCGCTCGCCCGCACGCGCGTCACCGTCGAACAGGGCCCCAACGGCCCGTACCTCCGCGTGACCTCGCCCACGGCGGTGAACGAGCCCTATCTCGACCTGATCGTCGAGGCGAGCTGGGCGTCGGGCCGCATCGTCCGCAGCTACACGTTCCTGCTCGACCCGCCCGGCATCCAGGCGCAGACCCCGGTGGAGCCGGTTACTCCGGTGCGCAGCGCCGCTCCCGCGCCGCAACCCGCGCCGCAACCCGCGCCCGCCGCGCGCGCGGCCGCGCCCACCGCGCCCGCGATCGCCGCGGGCGAGGGATACACCGTCAAGCGCGGCGACACGCTGTCGAAGATCGCCGCCGACACGAAGCCCGCGACCGTCACGCTCGACCAGATGCTCGTGGCGCTGTTCAAGAGCAACGCCGGCGCGTTCGACGACAGCAACATGAACCGGCTGCGCACCGGCGCCATCATCACGGTGCCGAGCGCGGACGAGGCCGCAGCGACGCCGGCGCAGGAAGCCACGCGCGTCGTGCAGGTGCAGGCGTCCGACTGGCGCGCGTACCGCGACCGCATCGCCGCGGCGGCGCCGACGTCGCAGGGCGCGGGCCGCAGCGCGACGGGACAGATCGGCGCGGCGGTGTCCGAAGCCACGCCGGCGGCGCGTCCGGGCGGCGACCAGTTGCGCGTGTCGAAGGCCGCGGCGGGTGGCCGCGGGGCGGCCGCCGCGACCGAGGACGCCGTGGCGCAGGGGCAGCAACTGCGCGAGGCGCAGGCGCGCATCGCGATGCTCGAACGCACGATCGCCGACATGCAGCAGGCGATGCAGTTGCGCAGCCCCGCGATGGCACAGGCGCAGGCGCAGGCCGAAGCGGCGTCGGGCAAGGCGGCGACGCCGGCGGCCAAGGGGCCGGAAACCGCCCCGACACCGATCACCGCGGCGCCGAAGGCGGAACCCGCCAAGGCAGAACCGGCGAAGGCCGAGCCGCCCAAGGTGGAAGCACCGAAGGCTGAACCTCCGAAGGCCGAAGCGCCGGCGCCCGAGAAGGCCGCGGAAGCGCCGAAGGCCGAGCCGCCGAAGGCCGAAGCCCCGGCCGCGCCGCCGAAGGCCACGGTGCGGAAGGGCGCGCCGAAGATCGCCGAGGCGCCGAAGTCTGCGCCGGGCTTCTTCGAGGACCTGTTCGCCAACACGCCGACCTGGGCGATCGGCGGCGGCGCGCTCGCGATCCTCGCGGGCATCGCGGCGATCGTCGCGATGCGCCGGCGCAAGACGACGAAGTTCGAGGACAGCATCATCTCGGGCACCGACATCAAGACCAACACGGTGTTCGGCTCGACCGGCGGCGGCGTCGTCAACACCGGCGACAACTCGCTCGGCAGCGACTTCAGCCGCGAGGGCCTGGGCAACATCGACACCGACGAGGTCGATCCGATCGCGGAAGCCGAGGTCTACCTCGCGTACGGACGCGATGCGCAGGCCGAGGAAATCCTCAAGGACGCGCTCAAGAAGGACCCGCAGCGCCAGGAGATCTACCTCAAGCTGCTCGAGATCCACGCGCAGCACAACAAGCCGTCCGCGTTCGAGACGGTCGCCTCCGAGCTCTACGCCGTGTCGCAGGGACAGGGCGAGGTGTGGCACAAGGCGGTCGGCATCGGCCGCCAGCTCGACCCGTCCAATCCGATGTTCGCGGAGGGCGGCAGCCCGGCGTCGCGTCCCGCGCGCGTCGAGAGCGACACGTTCACCGTGGGCGGCGACTACAAGCCCGCGGCGTCGAAGACCGACAAGGAATTCGATCTCGGCCTCGATGAGGAGATCTCGCTGACGCCGACTTCCGGCGCGGCGCCGAAGCCCGAGACGCGCTTCGAGGCGTTCACCGGCGAGGATACGATCGTCCACGCGCAGGGCGCGTCGACGCATGCCCAGGGGGCAGGTGCAGGCGTCGCGGCGAAAGTCGCCGCCGCCGGTGCGGCGGTCGCCGCCACGGCCGGTGCCGCGATGCACGGCCTGGGCGCGAAGGCCGAAGCGGCGCACGAGTCGATCGCCGACAAGGTCAAGGCCGCGGCCGACAAGTTCGACCTCGACTTCCACCTCGACGATGCGGACAAGCCCGCGCCGCTGAAGCCGAAGCCGGAGCCGGCGCTCGCCACCGCGACCGCGGCGGTGTCCGGCGCCGCAGACAAGCTCGCGCGGCCGGCCGCTGCGCTCGAACTCGACAAGCTCGACCTCTCGTTCGATCCCGACAAGGCGACCTTCGAGGATCCGACGCCGTCGGTGCTCGACGGGCAATGGCACGACGCCGCGACGAAGCTCGATCTCGCGAAGGCCTACCAGGAGATGGGCGACGTCGAAGGCGCGCGCGAAATCCTGCAGGAAGTGCTGCACGAGGGCGACGACGAGCAGAAGAAGGAAGCGCAGGCGATCCTGGGCAAGCTCGGCTAGGCGCCCGCTTCTCGATCGCAACGACGGCGGGCGAGTTCCCGCCGTCGTCGTTTTTCGTTCCTGCAGACCTGCTGTCAACGTCGGCGACGCTCCGGTTCGGCATATTGCGATGCGCCATTCTGAGGTGATGGATGTTCACTTGAACACCGGGCCTTGACGGATTCGGCGGTGGGTGCTTTCATGTCGCCATGGAAGTCGGACTCGAGAATCGCGTGTTTTCAGATGAACGGCAAGACCGCATTCTAAGTCTCGTTCGCCTTGCAGGGGCGGCATCGATCGACGAGCTCGCCACGCGCTTCGAGGTCACGCCGCAGACGATCCGGCGCACCGTAAACCGTCTGTGCGAAATGGGCCTGTTGCGTCGCGTGCACGGAGGTGTGGCGCTGCCTGCGCCGACCCAGAACATCGCCTACGAGCGCCGCCAGATTCTCAATCCCGGTGCGAAGCGGCTGATCGGAGAGGCGGTCGCGCATTTCATTCCGCCGTCGGCATCGTTGTTCATCGGACTCGGGACCACGCCCGAGTTCGTCGCGCACGCGCTCGCGGGCCGCCGCGACCTCAAGGTGTTCACCAACAGCTTGAACGTGGCGGCGGCGCTGACGCGCAATCCCGAGATCGAGATCACGCTCGCCGGCGGAACCTACCGACTCCACGACCGCGACATCATCGGCGAAGCGGCGGCCGCGTTCTACGCGAAGTTCAAGGCGGACTTCGCGATCTTCGGCGTCGGCGGCCTGGACGAGGAAGGCATGCTCCTCGACTTCAACGAAGGCGAGGTCGAGGCACGCAAGTCGATGGTCGAGTCCTGCCGAAGCGCGATCCTGGTCGCGGATGTGAGCAAGTTCGGCCGCAATGCGACGGTGCGCGGCGGCCACTTGCGCGACCTCGACCACCTTTTTACCGACCAGGCGATTCCCGAGGCCTTCGCGCCCGTCGTCGCCGAGTCGGGTATTCGCGTCCATGCGCTGTCGGTATCGATGGACCGAGCCGCGTAACCCGGGCGCGACTCCGCGGCGAAACATCGTCCCATTCGCGGGCAGGGCGGTCGAAGCCCGCGACCACGAAGGAGGAACACGCGATGAACGACATCAAGCAAACGGCGACAGTCGATTCCGACTCGTCCACCACCGCGGGCAGGCTGCCGGTTACGCGTCGTGGATTCCTTGGCGCCGCTGCCGCCGTAACCGCGACGTTCGGATTTCCCGCGATCGTCCGCGCCCAGGAGGAGAAGCGCGTCGTGCTCTATTGCCCCGAATCGCCCGATCTCTCGAGCAAGATCGCCAAGGCGTTCGAGGCCGAGACCGGGATCCCGGTCAACGTGCAATACGGCGGGACCAACGTGATCGTCAACCGACTGATCGCCGAACGGGCGAACCCGAACGCGGACGTCTGGTACGGGGGCGGCGGCCTGTTGTCGTTCCTGTTCGCGAAGCGCGAAGGCGTCACGACCCCCTATGTGCCGCCGGAGTTCAAGGACATGCCGGTCCAGCAGGGCAACGTCTACCTGCGCGACGCTGACTGGCATTTCGTGGGCGCCGAGGTGTTCGTGATCGGATTCGCCTACAACCCGAAGACGCTGCCGAAGGAGCAGGTGCCGAAGACCTGGGACGATCTGCTCGATCCGAAGTGGAAAGGGCAGATCCAGATGCCCAATCCGGCGGCGTCCGGGACGGCCACGCTGTCGGTGCTCGCGCAGATCATGCAGACGATCCGTGCGGGCCGCACCGAGAAGGAGGCGTGGGAGTTCTGGGAGAAGCTCAACAAGAACGTCTCGCTCTATCCCGAATCGGGCGCCGCGCCCACGCGTGCCGTCGCGAAGGGCGACGCGAAGATCGGCATCTGCTTCTCGTTCATGCCCTGGGGGCTCGCCGCGCGTGGCGAGTCGGTCGACTTCATACTACCGACACAGACGCCGGTCATCGCAAATCCGGTCGCGCTGGTCAAGGGCTCGAAGCGGCCGGAGAACGGAAAGCGGCTTTACGACTTCATCCTCGGCGTCAAGGGCCAACAGATCCTCGCCGACTACTCGCAGATCGTCCTCAACAAGAAGGTCAAGCCCACGACTCCGATGTCGTTCGACCAGGTGAGCCGCAACGCGATGCCCCTGGACGTCAACTGGGCACAGGCGAATTACGACCGGATCCGCAACGAATGGCGCGGTAGGTTCGGCTGATGGCCGAGGTTCGCCTGCAGGCGCTGGAGAAGCGCTTCGGCGCACTGAAGGCGCTCGACGGCGTCACGCTGACCATCGCGGAGGGCGAACTCTTCGCCCTGCTCGGTTCGTCGGGCTCGGGGAAGACCACGGCCCTCCGCTGCGTCGCCGGACTCGAGCATCCGGACGCGGGCGACGTCCTGATCGGTGGCCACTCGGTCCGGGGCCGCCAGCCGTACGAGCGGCCGATCGGGATGGTGTTCCAGAGCTATGCGTTGTTCCCGCACCTCTCCGTGTTCGACAACGTCGCGTACGGACTTCGTGCACGCGCCTACGCGCAGGGCGGACCGTTGGGCAAACTGCGCGTGCTCGGCGCGTTCGTCAGTCGCCGGCTCTTTCCCCCTACTTCAGAGTTGCGACGCAGGGTCGGCGATGCGCTCGCACTGGTCAATCTCGCGGGCGAAGCCGACCGCATGCCCGGCCAGCTTTCGGGAGGCATGCAGCAGCGCGTCGCGCTCGCTCGCGCGATCGTCACCGAACCCGCGGTGCTTCTGCTCGACGAACCGCTGTCGAATCTCGACCGAAAGCTGCGTGTCGGCATGCGCGCGACGATCCGAAAGCTCCAGCAGCAGTTGCGCATGACGGCGCTCTACGTCACGCACGACCAGGAAGAGGCGCTTAGCCTCGCCGACCGGATGGCGATCATGGATCGTGGCCGCGTGGTGCAGCTCGGCACGCCGGCCGAGATCTACGACCGGCCGGCCACCGCGTTCGTTGCCGATTTCGTCGGCGCCGAGAACCTGCTGCCGGGCGAGGTCGTCGTGAGCGACGGGGCGAACCTGAGCGTGCGCTGCGGCGAACTCGACATCCGCGCGGCGGTGCGCGAGGGGAGCGAGCCGGGCATTCGCGTCGCCGGCGCGCAAGTTCGCGTCGTGGTACGCCCGCAGTCGATCCAGCTCGTTCCGCGCGGCGCGGCGCTGGATGCCGACAACCGCTTCGCAGGGGTCGTCCGCTTCGGTTCCTATCTCGGCACGACCGCGCGCTACGAGGTCGCGGTCGGCGACGCGGTCTTCGTCGTCGACGTCCCCGATCCCCGTCCGGGGGCGCTGCTCGCCGCGGGCGATTCGGTGAGTCTCGCCTTCGCTTCGGCCAGCGTCATCCTGGTGCCGGCGTGACGGCCGCTGCCGAAGCGGGGGGGCGGGGCCGTGTCGCGCGGCTGGTCGACTTCGACAACCTCGCGACGATCGTCATCCTGCTCGTCTTCACGCTGTTCCTGATCGTCCCCTTTGCGACGATCCTGATCGTGAGTTTCACCGGCAAGCCGGTCGCATTGCTCGACGCGCTTACGGGACTCGAGGGCGCGCGCAAGCTCGGCAGCGAGATCGCGGCCAACGCGTCGCTCCAGTTCTTCGGCCAGCTGTTCTCGTTCCCGCGGTACGTGCGCGCGTTCGTCAACAGCATGACGCTGGGCTTCCTGGTGGCGGTCGCCTCGGTGCTGGTCGCGATGCCGATTGCCTACGCGCTCGCCCGCACGCGGATGCCGGGGCGCCGGCTCATCGGTGCGCTGTGCATCGTGCCGCTGATGGTGCCGACGTTCATCTCGTCGTTCGCGTTCATCCTGATGTTCGGGCGCACCGGCTGGATCAACCAGATGTTCGGCTGGATCGGCATCGAGCAACTCGTCGACATCCATTCGCCGTTCGGCATCGGCCTCGTGCAGGTGTTCTTTTTCTTCCCCTACGCGCTGCTTCCGATGCTGGCGGTCTTCAAGTCGATGGATCCGGTACTGGAGGAGGCGTCGCACACGCTCGGGGCGCGTCGCCCGTTCGCGTTCCTCACGACGACGATGCCGCTCGCGGCGCCGGGTATCTGGGCGGGCCTCCTGCTCGTGCTGATCGTGTCGATCGAGGACTTCGGCACGCCGATGATCCTGTCTCCGCGCGGCTTTCCGCTGATGATCGTCGAGGCGTATCGCGAGATGGTCGGCTATTTCAACTGGGGCGGCGCGTCCGTGATCGCGGTGCTGCTCGTGCTGATCTCCGCGCTCCTCCTCCTCGTGCAGCGCTGGCTGCTGCGACACGACCGGTCGAGGACGGTGGGAGGCAAGCCGGCGACGCGTGAGCGCGTGCGCGATCCCTGGGTCTGCTGGGGGCTTCTGGCGTACTGCATCATCGTGCTGTCGCTTCCGATCCTCGCGATCTACACGACGGCACTGCAGTCGTTCGCGACGAGCTGGGCCGCGCGGATGGTCCCCGAGGGCTTCACGCTCGACAACTACCGCTACGTGTGGGAACGCTCGATGGGCGCGGTCGTCAACAGCTTCCTGCTCGGAGGCGCAGCGCTCGCGATCAGCGTCGTGCTATCGGCGGTCATACCCTACCTCGTGCAGCGCCGGGGGCGCCACTATCTCGACTACCTCGGCTTCCTGCCGCTGGCACTGCCGGGAACGGCACTCGCGATTGCCCTGATCCTGGCCTTCAACACGCCTCCGCTGCAGATCACGGGAACCGCGTTTCTGCTGATCATGGCCTACGTGATCCGGCGCATGCCCTACGCGCTCCGCTCGACTTCGGCCTCGATTCAGACGATTTCCACGGATATCGAGGGCGCGTCGCTCGTCCACGGCGCGTCGCGGTTCCTGAGTTTGTGGAGCGTGACGCTGCCGTTGATGCTCCCCGGCATCGTCGCCGGCGGCATCATGGTTTTCCTCACGTCGGTCCGCGAGATAAGCGCCACGATCCTGCTCGCCCCCGACGGCTGGAAGCCGATGAGCCTCGTGATCTTCGAGGGTTTGCTTCGGGGCGAGTTCTACACGTCCGCCGCGATCTCGATGATCCTGATCCTCGTGGTGATGGCCGTGCAGATCGCCGTCTTCCGCCTGATGGGCGAGAAGGCGCTGTTCTGATCCGGCCGGCGGCCCGGCGGCTCCTTCGCGCCTCGCGTCCTCCATGCCGACTTCCGAAGCGGCCGGCGCTTCCACCCCCTCGCACCTCTACGGGGCGTACGTCTTCGACATCGACGGGACGATCTGCCTCGGCGAATCGCTCTTGCCGACGGTCACCCGCACGATCGATCGCCTGCGCACGCTCGGGCGCCGCACGTTGTTCCTCAGCAACAACACCACCCGAAGCGCCGCGGGCTACGGAGCGCAACTGACGGCGCGGGGGATACAGACACATGCGAGCGAGGTCGTGAACGCGGCGCAGGTGCTGATCGCCTTCCTCGAGCGCGAGTTGCCCGGCGGGACCCTGCACGTGATCGGAGAGTCGGCGTTGATCGAAGACCTCCTCGGAGCGGGATTCCGCATCTCGTCGCGCGTCGAGGAGATCGACGCCGTGATCGCGAGCTTTGATCGCGGATTCACCTATGCGAAGCTGCAGATCGCGTTCGACGCGCTGCGCCGTGGCGCGCGCTTCTTCGCCACCAACGCGGACCGCTATCGCCCCACTGCCGGGGGGGGGGAACCCGACGCGGCTGCGATGATCGCCGCGATCGAGGCATGCAGCGGTGTCCGGTGCGAGGTGGTCGTGGGCAAGCCCTCGCAGTTGACGGTGGCCTACCTGCGCGAGCGGATCGGCTTGCCGCTGGGCGAATGCCTCATGGTCGGCGACCGGCTCGAGACTGACATCCGCATGGCCAACGAGGCCGGGATGGCTTCCGCGTTGGTGCTGACCGGTGCCACGTCCGAGACGATGGTCAATCGTTCGTCGATGCAGCCGACGTATTTGCTCAGAAACCTTCTCGAAGTGCTGCCGGCGCGCTATCGGTGATCCGCAGGGTGGTCACAATACGGGTGGTCCAGGCGTCCATGTGAGGGTGCGGAAGGGTTTGGCTCGGGGTGCTTCGCCATCGCCGTGTATCCTCGATCTTGCGACTCCGACCCCTTTCCATGGGACGTTGCGGCGAGGGATTGCGTGAATCGTCGAGCCGGAAAGTCGAGTCTGACCCCCATCCATGCAACGACCCCCATCCATGCGCCTCGCCCTCGCCCTCGAATACGACGGCCGCGGCTTCTGCGGCTTCCAGTCGCAGTCCTCGCGCTGCGGCGTGCAGGACGCGCTCGAGCACGCACTCGGCGCGATCGCGCAGTCGCCCATCGTCACGATCCCCGCGGGACGCACCGACGCCGGCGTGCACGCGGTCTCGCAGATCGTCCACGCCGACGTCCCCGACCACCGTCCGCTGTCCGCGTGGGTGCGCGGCGTCAACGCGAACCTTCCGCCCGCGGTCGCCGTGCTGTGGGCGCGGCCGGTACCTGACGCCTTCCACGCGCGCTTCTCGGCCACCGCACGCCACTACACCTACCTCTTGCTCGCGCGGAGCGAACGGCCGGGCCTCATGGCCGGCCGAGTCGGTTGGTATCATCGTCCGCTCGATCTCGTGGCCATGCGCGAAGCGGCGGCGCTCGTGGCCGGGCAGCACGACTTCACGTCGTTCCGCGCCGCCGGATGCCAGGCGAAATCGCCCGTGAAGACGATCCACCGGTTCGACCTCTCGTCGGCAGGCGACCTGCTGCGCTTCGAGGTGAGCGCCGACGCGTTCCTGCACCACATGGTGCGCAACCTCGTCGGTGCGCTCGTCGACGTCGGCGCGGGCAAGGCGCCGCCCGGATGGGTGGCAGACCTCGTCGCCGCGCGCGACCGCACGAAGGGGCCCGCGACGTTTTCGGCCGACGGCCTCTACTTCTGCGGCGCGGACTACGACGCGTCGTTCGGCCTGCCGCCGACGCGGCGCGACGCGACGGTCGCGTGAGCCGCACGCGCATCAAGATCTGCGGACTCACCTGCGTCGAGCACGCGCTCGCCGCGGCGCGCGAGGGCGCGGACGCGATCGGCATGGTGTTCTGGCCGGGGACGCCGCGCGTGGTCGCGGTCGAACGCGCGCGCGAGATCGTCGCCGCGCTGCCGCCGTTCGTCACGACGGTTGGGCTCTTCGTCGATCCGTCGGCGGACGAGGTGCGCGCGGTGCTCGACGCCGTGCCGCTCGCGCTCTTGCAGTTCCACGGCCGCGAGAGCGCGGCGTTCTGCCGGGCGTTCGGGCGGCCCTACCTCAAGGCGCTGCCGATGGCCGAGGGGGTCGATTTGCTAGAATCGGGGGCGTCCTACGGCGACGCGGCAGGCTGGCTGCTCGACCACCCGCCCGCGGGCGGATTGCCGGGCGGCACCGGACGCGCGTTCGACTGGAGCCGGGTGCCGCGCGTGTGCCCGGTGCCCATCGTCCTGTCGGGCGGACTGTCGCCGCACAACGTCCGCGAAGCCGTCGTCCGCGTGCGCCCGTGGGCGGTCGACGTGTCGTCCGGCGTCGAGGCGCAGGACGCGCACGGTGCGCCGTTGAAGGGCATCAAGGACGCGGCACGCATCGCCGCATTCGTCGCCGAGGTACGCGAAGCCGATGAAACCGAACGACCTGCCTGACGCGCACGGCCACTTCGGCCCCTACGGAGGCGTCTTCGTCGCCGAGACGCTGATGCGCGCGCTCGACGACTTGAAGCGGCAGTACGACGCGGCGCGCGCCGATCCGGCGTTCCACGCGGAGTTCGCGCGCGAGTTGAAGCACTACGTCGGACGTCCGTCGCCGGTCTACCACGCGGAGCGCTGGTCGCGCGAACTCGGCGGCGCGCAGATCTGGCTGAAGCGCGAGGACCTCAACCACACCGGCGCGCACAAGGTGAACAACTGCATCGGGCAGGCGCTGCTCGCGCGCCGCCTGGGCAAGCCGCGCGTGATCGCCGAGACCGGCGCGGGCATGCACGGCGTCGCCGCGTCGACGGTCGCCGCGCGCTACGGCCTCGAATGCGTCGTCTACATGGGCTCGGAGGACGTGAAGCGCCAGGTGCAGAACGTCTACCGGATGAAGCTCCTCGGCGCGACAGTGGTACCGGTCGAGTCGGGATCGAAGACGCTGAAGGACGCGCTGAACGAGGCGATGCGCGACTGGGTGACCAACGTCGAGACCACGTTCTACATCATCGGCACCGTCGCAGGCCCGCACCCCTACCCGATGATGGTGCGCGATTTCCAGACCGTGATCGGCAAGGAGTGCCTGGTGCAGATGCCCGAGGCGGCCGGACGTCAGCCCGACGTCGTCATCGCCTGCGTCGGCGGCGGTTCGAACGCGATGGGCATCTTCCATCCGTACATTGCGCACGACGACGTGAAGCTCGTCGGCGTCGAGGCGGGCGGCGAGGGCGTCGCGACCGGCCGGCACGCCGCGTCGCTCACCGCCGGGCGGCCCGGCGTGCTCCACGGCAACCGCACCTACCTCTTGCAGGACGCGAACGGCCAGATCGTCGAGACCCATTCGGTGTCGGCGGGGCTCGACTATCCGGGCGTCGGTCCCGAGCACGCGTGGCTCAAGGACAGCGGACGCGCGAGCTACGTGACGATCGACGACACCGAGGCGCTCGCGGCGTTCCACGCCTGCTGCCGCATCGAGGGCATCATCCCGGCGCTCGAATCCGCGCATGCGCTCGCCTACGCCGCGAAGATCGCGCCTTCGATGCCGAAGGACCGCATCCTGCTCGTCAATCTCTCGGGGCGCGGCGACAAGGACATGGCGACCGTCGCCGAGCGTTCGGGGCTCGACTTCGCCGTGCCGAAGTCCGCGTGATGATGTGCGCGCCGATCGTCGGGCTGAAGCCCGACCCACAGAGGATGAAGCCCGACCCACAGAGGATGAAGCCCGACCCACAGAGGATGTCGTGGGTCGGCCTTCAGGCCGACGCCCTCGCCAGCATCGGGCATCTTGTCGGGCTGAAGCCCGACCCACAGCGGATGTCGTGGGTCGGCCTTCAGGCCGACGCCCTCGCCAGCATCGGGCGTCTTGTCGGGCTGAAGCCCGACCCACAGAGGATGTCGTGGGTCGGCCTTCAGGCCGACGCCCTCGCCAGCATCGGGCGTCTTGTCGGGCTGAAGCCCGACCCACAGGGGTCGGCGACATGAACCGCATCGACGCGACGTTCGCGCGCCTGCGCGATTCGGGCGGCACCGCGCTCGTTCCCTACGTGACGACCGGCGATCCGTCGCTCGAGGCGACGCTCGACGTGATGCGCGCGCTGGTCGACGCCGGCGCCGACGTGATCGAACTGGGCGTGCCGTTCTCCGATCCGATGGCCGACGGACCGGTGATCCAGCGCGCGTCCGAACGCGCGCTCGCCCGCGGTACGAGCCTCGCCGACGTGCTCGACGTCGTGCACCGCTTCCGCGAGCGCGACACCGCGACGCCGGTCGTGCTGATGGGTTACGCGAATCCGATCGAGGCGATGGGCGCGGCCGCCTTCGCCGACCGCGCGCGCGCGGCGGGCGTCGACGGCGTGCTCGTCGTCGACTACCCGCCCGAGGAAGCGCGCGACTTCGCCGCGAAGCTGCAGGAACGCGGCCTCGTGACGATCTTCCTCGTCGCCCCGACGACGCCCGCATCGCGCATCGATGCGGTCGCCGCGCTCGCGCGCGGTTACGTCTACTACGTCTCGCTCAAGGGCGTGACCGGCGCGGGCCACCTCGACACCGCGGAGGTCGCGCAGAAGGTCGCGGAGATCCGCCGCCACGTGAAGCTGCCGGTGGGCGTGGGCTTCGGCATCCGCGACGCCGCGAGCGCGCAGGCGATCGCCGCGCACGCCGACGCGGTCGTCATCGGCAGCCGCATCATCCAGGAAATCGAGAACGGACCCGCCGCGGACGCCGCGGCGCGCGCCGGGGCGTGGCTCGCGACGATCCGCCGGGCGCTCGACGCGATGCCCGCCAAGCGGGCCCCGTAGTCGTGCCGGACTCGACAACCGGGTCGAAACGGCGAATGATCCGCGCGGGGGGAGGGCAAAGATGAGCTGGTTGCAGAAGCTGTTGCCGCCGCGCATCAAGAGCACGCCGGGCACGCGCAAGCAGGCGGTGCCCGAGGGGTTGTGGATCAAGTGCCCGGCCTGCGAGGCGGTGCTCTACCGCACCGACCTCGAGAAGAACCTGTCGGTGTGCCCGAAGTGCGGCCACCACTCGCGGATCGCCGCGCGCGCCCGGCTCGACCAGTTGCTCGACCCCGAGGGCCGCTTCGAGATCGGCTCGGAGGTCGTGCCCGTCGACTCGCTCAAGTTCAAGGACCAGAAGAAGTATCCGGAGCGGCTCGCGGCCGCGCTCGAGGAAACCGGCGAGACCGACGGCATCGTCGTGATGCAGGGGAGCATCGCGGGCGTGCCGCTGGTGGTCGCGGCGTTCGAGTTCGAGTTCATGGGCGGCTCGATGGGCTCGGTGGTCGGCGAGCGCTTCGTGCGCGGCGTGCGCGTCGCTTACGAGAATCGCGTGCCGTTCGTCTGCGTCTCGGCTTCCGGCGGCGCGCGCATGCAGGAGGGCGTCAATTCGCTGTTCCAGATGGCGAAGACCACGGCCGTGCTGCAGGAACTCGCGCGGGCGAAGCTGCCGTTCGTGTCGATCCTCACCGACCCGACGATGGGCGGCGTCTCCGCGTCGTTCGCATTCGTCGCCGATCTCGTGCTCGCGGAGCCGGGCGCGCTGATCGGCTTCGCCGGCCCGCGCGTGATCGAGCAGACGGTGCGCGAGAAGCTGCCCGAAGGCTTCCAGCGCGCCGAGTTCCTGCTCGAGAAGGGCGCGCTCGACATGATCGTCGACCGCCGGGCGCTGCGCGAAGAACTCGCGCGCCTGCTGGCGCTCCTCACGCGCGCGCCCGCGCCGGCCTGACCGGGCCCGCGACCGCGTGACGCCGCTCGCTCGCGCGCGCCGTCCGCGCGACCTCCCCGGCTGGCTCGCCTATCTCGAGACGCTGCACCCGAAGGCGATCGCGCTCGGGCTCGACCGCGTGCGCGCGGTGCTCGCGCGGCTCGACGCGCCGATCCGCTGCCCGGTCGTCACGGTGACCGGCACCAACGGCAAGGGCTCGACCTCGGCGATGATCGAGACCATGTGGCGCGCCGCCGGCTACCGCACCGGGCTGTACGGCTCGCCGCATCTGATGCGCTACAACGAGCGGGTGCGCGTCGCCGGCGTCGAGGCGAGCGACGAAGCGCTCGTCGGCGCGCTCGACGCGGTCGAGGACGCGCGCACCTCGATCGAGCCCGCGGTGCCGCTCACCTATTTCGAGTTCGGCACGCTCGCCGCGCTCCACCTCTTCTCGCGCGCCGGGCTCGACGGGCTCGTGCTCGAAGTCGGCCTCGGCGGACGGCTCGACGCGGTCAACGTCATCGACGCGGAAGTGGCGGTGGTCACGAGCATCGACCTCGACCATCGCGACTTCCTCGGCGACACGCGCGAGTCGGTCGGCCGCGAGAAGGCGGGCATCTTCCGGCGCGGTCGCGTCGTGGTGTGCGGCGATCCCGATCCGCCGCGCTCCGTGGTCGACGAGGCGGCGCGTGTCGGCGCGAACCTGCTCGTGCGCGGCCGCGACTTCGCGGCGACCTCCGAGGGTGCGCAGTGGCGCTACCGCGGTCCGGGCGGGAACCGCTACGGGCTCCCGATGCCCGCGCTGCGCGGCGCGCCGCAACTCGGCAACGCCGCCTGCGCGATCACGGCGGTCGATGCGCTGCGCGACCGGCTGCCGGTGCCGGCGGGGGCGCTGCGCGAAGCGCTCGTGAGCGTGGAGTTGCCCGGACGCTTCCAGGTGCTGCCCGGTCGCCCGACGCGCGTGCTCGACGTCGCGCACAATCCCGAGGCCGCCCGAGCGCTCGCCGCGTCGCTCGGATCGATGGGCTTCCACCCGGCGACCTTCGCCGTCTTCGGGATGCTCGCCGACAAGGACATCGAGGCCGTCGCCGACGCCGTGCGTCCGGCGATCGACCGCTGGTTCGTCGCGCCGCTCCCGGGGCCGCGCGGCGCGAGCGCCGAGCGCCTCGCGCAGGCGCTGGAACGCTCCGGCGTCCCGCGCGAGGCGATCCGCCTCGAGGCGGACGTCGGCGACGCCTGGCGGGCCGCGCTCGCCGCGGCCGGCGAGGCTGATAGAATCGTCGCCTTCGGTTCGTTCCTCACGGTGGCCGCCGTGCTCGCCGCGGCCCGGTGAATGAGCGGCCGATCCGCGCGATGGCCGACACCGCCGACCAGAATCTCGACGAACTGAAGCGCCGCGGGCGCCGCCGCCTGATCGGCGCGATCGTGCTCGCGCTGGTCGCGGCGGTCGTCGTGCCGATGCTGCTCGAGAGCGATCCGAAGCCGCTCGGCGAAGACGTCTCGGTGCGCATCCCGCCGGTCGACGACGGCAAGTTCGTCGGCAAGCTCAACGGCGCCGCGCCGAAGAAGTCGCTCGCGGACGCGGAAAGGTCGGTGCTGACGCCGGGCGCCCGCCCTGCGCCCGCGGCCGACGCGAAGGCCGAACAGAGAACCGAGGCCAAGGCCGAACCCCAGGCCGAACCAACGTCGGCATCGCCGGCCCCCGCCGCGCCGCCGCCCGCGAAGCCGGCAGCCACGGCGCCGGCTTCGACCGCACCAGTCGCCGCGACCGCTTCCGGCAAGGCGGCATCGGGCAAGGCGGTCGATCCACCGCCGGCCGCGGCCAGGGCCGATGCCCCGAAGGACGCCGGCTACGCCGTGCAACTCGCCGCGTTCTCCGACGACAAGGGTGCGAATGCGCTCGCGGCGAAGCTCAAGCGCGCGGGCTACCCCGCGTTCACCGAGACGCTCTCGACCTCGCGCGGCACGCTGTGGCGCGTGCGCGTCGGCCCTTACCCGGCGCGCGACGCCGCCGCGCAGGCACGCGACCGGCTGAAGGGCGAAGGGCACGCCGGCATCGTCGTGCCGTCGAAGTAGCGGCGCGAGCGCGGCGACGCCGATGAGTGCGCGCACGCCACGACCGGCAGCCAGGGCGGAGCGCCAGCGATGACCTGGCTCGATTTCGGCGCCTTCCTCGTCGTCGCGCTCTCCGTGCTGTTCGCCTACGCGCGCGGCGTGATCCGCTCGCTCATCGGCACCGCGGCGTGGCTCGTCGGCTTCGTCGTCGCGCTCGGGTTCGCGCCGCTCATCGGCGCGCAGTTGCCGGAGGTGAAGGAAGCCCCGGCGGTGCCCTACGTGATCGCATTCGTGCTCGTGTTCGTCCTGGCGATCGTCGCGGGTGCGCTCGTCGCGTGGCCGTTGCGCGCGATCGTGCGCAAGGCCGGCATGGGCTTCCTCGACGCCGCGCTCGGCGCGACCTTCGGCTTCGTCCGGGGCATCGCGATCGTCGTCGCGTTCGCGCTCGTCGCCGGCGCGATCGGATGGGCGCAGCGGGACTGGTGGCAGAACGCGTTTCTCTCGCCGTCGCTCGGCGCCGCGGCCCTCGGCCTGCGGCCGTGGCTGCCGCATGCGTGGGCCGAGCGGCTGGATTTCTCGCCGCCGCCGAAGGCCGCCGCCGGCCTCGCGCCGCGCCAGTCCGTGAGCGAGGTCTGACCCATGTGCGGCATCGTCGGCGCCGTCTCGCACGCGCCGGTCAACCAGCTCCTCTACGACGGGCTCATGCTGCTGCAGCACCGCGGGCAGGACGCCGCCGGCATCGTCACGAGCGAAGGCAACGTGTTCCACATGTACAAGGCGCAGGGCTACGTGCGCGACGTGTTCCGCACCCGGAACATGCGCGAGCTGACCGGCGCGGCGGGCATCGGGCACTGCCGCTATCCGACGGCGGGCAGCGCGTTCTCCGACCTCGAGACGCAGCCGTTCTACGTCAACGCCCCGTTCGGGATCACGCTCGGCCACAACGGCAACCTGACCAACAGCGAGGCGCTGAAACGCGAGCTGTTCCAGCTCGACTTCCGCCACGTGAACACGAACAGCGACAGCGAGGTGCTGCTGAACGTGCTCGCGCTCGAGCTCGAACGCTCGGCGCAGCACCACCGACTCGATCCCGACGCGATCTTCCGCGCGGTCGCGGGCGTGCACCGCCGCTGCAGGGGCGCCTACGCGATCGTCGCGATGATCGCGGGCTACGGGATGCTCGCGTTCCGCGACCCGTTCGGCATCCGCCCGCTGATCGTCGGCGTCAACGAGACGCTCGCGGGGCCCGAGTACATGGTCGCCTCCGAGTCGGTCGCGCTCGAGGCCTGCGGGTTCCGCGTGCTGCGCGACCTCGAGCCGGGCGAGGCGGTCTACGTCGACTTCGCCGGCACGATGCACGCGCGCCAGTGCGCGGACGCGCCGCGGCTCGTCCCCTGCATCTTCGAGTACGTCTACCTCGCCCGCCCCGACAGCGTGATCGACGGCACCAGCGTCTACGAGTCGCGCATCCACATGGGCGCCGAGCTCGCGAAGCGCCTGCGCGCCATGCCGGACGTGCGCGACATCGACGTCGTGATCCCGATCCCCGACTCGAGCCGCCCGTCGGCGATGCAGCTCGCCGGCGATCTCGGGCTCACCTACCGTGAGGGCTTCGTCAAGAGCCGCTACGTCGGGCGCACCTTCATCATGCCGGGGCAGGGGATGCGCCGGAAGAGCGTGCGGCAGAAGCTGAATCCGATCGGCATGGAGTTCGAGGGCAAGGTGGTCCTCCTGGTCGACGACTCGATCGTGCGCGGCACGACCTCGCGCGAGATCGTGCAGATGGCGCGCGACGCCGGCGCGCGCAAGGTGTATTTCGCGTCCGCGAGCCCGCCGGTGCGCTATCCGAACGTCTACGGCATCGACATGCCGAACCAGGCCGAACTCGTCGCGCACGGGCGCAGCGAGGACGAGGTGGCGAACGAGATCGGCGCGGACCGGCTCATCTACCAGGACCTCGCCGCCCTGAAGGCTGCGGTGCGCGCCGCGAACCCGAGGCTCGGCGAGTTCGAGGCGTCGTGCTTCGACGGCCGCTACGTGACCGGCGACGTGACGCCCGAGTACCTGCAGCAGCTCGCCGGCGCGCGCCACGAGGGACGCGGCGAGCCGATGCGCGACGACGACACCGTGGGGACGTCCGCCTGACCGAAGGAGGCCGCGATGATCACGTTCGAGTTGTTCCTCGTGCTCGCCGCCGTGGTCGTCGTGATCGGGTTCATCGTGTGGCGGCGCGACGTCAAGGCCGGCCGCGTGATGCGCTCCGCGCGCGGACCGGTCACGGTGATGCGCGAGCGATGGATCGGCCGGAGCACGACCTCGACCGCCGCTCCGACCAGCGCCGGGCCGCCGGGAACGAAGGCCGATGCGGCCGACGCGAACCGGACCGATGCCGACGCGGGAGACGGCGCGTGATGCGCCAGCGCACCGCCGTTTGACCGCGGCGGCGCGCCGGAGTAGGATTGCGTTGCGCCGATTTGAGCTTCAGCTTGCGGGCGCATTACAAATGCCGCTAAAGCGAGGTTCGCCTCGAGTCCGGAGATTCCGGGCCGGGGCACGCGAAACCCGTCCGGCGGCCTTTTCGGCCAACACGCCCGACGGGTTTTTCGTTTGACGACCGCCATGACCACACCTTCCCGTGCCCGCGGCTTCACGACCGCGATCCTCCATTCCGACCGCGAATCCGCCATCGAGCACGGCGCGCTGCACAAGCCGCTGCACGTGTCGGTCGCGTACGGCTACCGCGACGTGAACGACCTGGCGGCGGTGTTCCAGAACCGCCAGACCGGCCACGTCTACGGGCGGCAGGGCAATCCGACCACCGCGGCGCTGGAGGCCAAGGTCACCGCGATGGAAGGCGGCGTCGCGAGCGTGACCTTCGCGACCGGCATGGCGGCGATCGGGGCGGTCCTCCTCACGCTCACCGCGGCCGGCGACCACGTGGTCGCGAGCCGCTTCCTGTTCGGCAACACCGCGAGCATGCTGCAGACGCTCGAGGCGCACGGCACGCTCGTGAGCTACGTCGATGCGACCGACGCCGCGGCGGTCGAGACGGCGATCACGCCCGCGACCCGCCTGGTGTTCGTCGAGACGATCGCGAACCCGCGCACGCAGGTGGCCGACCTCGCGCGGATCGGCGAGATCTGCGCGCGGCGCGGCATCGTGTACGTCGTCGACAACACGATGACCTCGCCGTGGCTCTTCCGGCCGATCGACGTCGGCGCGAGCCTCGTCGTCAACGCGCTGACCAAGTACATCGGCGGCCACGGCAACGCGCTGGGCGGCGCGGTGACCGACACGGGCCGCTACGACTGGACCCGCCATCCGCGGATCATCGACAACTACAAGACCGGCGATGCGAAGCGCTGGGCGATCCTGCAGATCCGCAAGAAGGGGCTGCGCGACTTCGGCGGGACGCTCTCGCCCGAGCAGGCGCACCACCTCGCGGTCGGCGCCGAGACCCTCGCGCTGCGGATGGACCGCCAGTGCGCCAACGCGCTCGCGCTCGCACGCTTGCTCGAGACCCATCCGCGCGTGCGCGCGGTCCACTACCCCGGACTCGCCTCGCACGCGCAGCACGCGCTCGCGGCGAAGCTCTTCCGTTCCTTCGGGGCGCTTTTCGCGTTCGAACTCGACGAGGGCGTCGACACCTTCGCGATCCTCAACCGCCTGAAGGTCGTCGTGCTGTCGTCGAACCTCGGCGACAACCGGACGCTCGCCATTCCGGTCGCGCAGACGATCTTCTGGGAGATGGGGCGCGAGCGGCGCGCGGCGATGGGAATCGCGGAGACGCTGGTGCGCGTCTCGGTCGGCATCGAGGACGAGGCGGATCTCGTCGCCGACTTCGCCGACGCGCTCGCGTAGACCCGGAGCCTTACGACGCGTGCTTCGCGGCCGGCTGCGAAGGCAGCAACCGGCGGTGCAGCGCGATCGCGAACGGGATCCAGCCGATCCAGCGCACGAGGTCGACGATTTCGTTGTCCCAGTGCCAGTCGTCGATCGCGTCGAAGTGCAGGTCGAGGCGGTCCTCGACGTAGCCCCAGAAACTGAGCCACGCGGCGAGGAACGCCAGGATCGCTCCCTTCGCGCGGCCCTGCGGCGAGGCGTGCCGCCACATCGGCGCGGCGACGAGCAGGCCCACGATGGCGACGTAGAGCACCGTGCGCAGCACGGGGTGCGTGTCGAAAGTCTGCAGGAGCAGCGGCTCGCTCGCGATCATCTTGGCGGCGGTCCAGCCGAGCACACCGGCGCCGATCCACAGGATCTGCGGGAAACGCTCGACCGCCTTCAGAACGATGGTGGAGCCCCAGACCACGATCGGGATCGAGATCGCGAGGCCGATCAGCACGAGCAGGACACTGCCGTGCGCCGCGCCTCCGATCGCCAGCACGTTGTCGACGCCCATCACGGCGTCCGCGACGATGATGGTCTGGATCGCGCCGCGGATCGACGAAGTCGAGGCGATCTTGTGCTCACCGCCGCCGGTCTCGTCGGTGAGCTTCCAGCCGATCCAGGCGAGCGCGGCGCCGCCGATCAGCAGGAAGCCGGGGATCTTCAGCAGCCACACGACGACCGAGGTCAGCGCGACGCGCACCGCGATCGCGCCGAACGTGCCCCAGAGGATCACGCGGCGCTGGTGCTCGCGCGGGACGTTGCGCGCGGCGAGCCCGATGACGATGGCGTTGTCGCCGGCGAGCACGAGGTCGATCACGATGATGGCGGCGAGCGCCGACCACCAGGCGTTGGAGAACAGTTCGACGGCCATCGCGTGCTCCCGGGCTCGAGATTCCGCTAGTGTAGTCGGGTTTCAGTTGTCAGGAGTCAGTTGGCAGTTGACAGTAGCTGCGAGTCACCGGTGGCGGCGCATTGAGCGCCGTGGCAATGTCCTCGTGGGTCGGGCAACGGGCCCACCCGCAGCAACGCCGCATCGGCGCTCGACGCGCCGCCAGCGGAAACACGGGCGCCACTGTCAACTGTCAACTGACTCCTGACCACTGTCAGGCCTCGAGCTCGCACGGCCGCACCCCCGCCGCGCCGACCTCGAGCCACGTGGCGCGGTCGCGCCAGTCGGAGAGGACGATCCGCTCGCAGGCCCGGCCGTCGACGTCGTGCCGATGCGTCGCCGGCCGGTGGGTGTGGCCGTGCACCATGCGCGTCGTCCCGGCGTCGCGGAACGCGCGAATCACCGCGTCGTCGCTCACGTCCATGATCTCGTCCGGCTTGTCGCGCGTCGCGATCCGGCTGCGCCGGCGCAGCCACGCCGCGACGGCGCGCCGGACCGGCCAGGGGAGCGCGAGGAACCGTCGAAGTCGCGCAGGGTCGCGGACCCATGCGCGGTAGCGCTGGTAGTCGGCGTCGCCGGTGCACAGTTCGTCGCCGTGCAGGAGCAGCGTCGGCACGCCGCCGACGTCGGCGACGACGCGCTCGGGCAGGAGCGTCGCGCCGGCGGCCCGGGCGAAGCGCGGGCCCAGCAGGAAGTCGCGGTTGCCGTGCATCACGCCGAGCGCGACGCCTGCGTCCGCGATGCCCCGCAGCGAGGCGACGACCGACGCCGCAAAACGCTCGTGGATGCCCTCGTCGCCGATCCAGGTGTCGAAGAGGTCGCCCAGGATGCGCACCGACCGCGCTGTGCGGGCCGGTCCGCGCGCCCACGCATGGAAGGCCTCCGCGATGCCCGGCCGCGCGGGCGACAGATGCAGGTCGGAGGCGAAAAGGTCGGGAGCCATCGCCGCTACCCCTGCCCGGAGCTCGCCTAGACCACGACCTCCGCCTTGCGGATCACCACGTCGGCGATGGGCACGTTCTCGTGCATGCCGCTGCGGGCGGTCGCCACGGCCTTGATGCGATCGACGACGTCGCCGCCCTCGACGACCTTCCCGAACACCGTGTAGCCCCATCCGTTGCCGCCGGGCGACTTGAAGTCGAGGAAGTCGTTGTCGGCGACGTTGATGAAGAACTGCGCGGTCGCCGAGTGCGGGTCGCCGGTGCGCGCCATCGCCACCGTGTGGCGCTTGTTCTTGAGGCCGTTCGCGCCCTCGTGGGCGACCGGTTTGCGCGTGGGCTTCTGTCGCATCCCCGGTTCGAAGCCGCCGCCCTGGACCATGAAGCCGTCGATCACGCGGTGGAACACCGTGTTGTCGTAGTGGCCGTCGCGCACGTACTGCAGGAAGTTCGCGACGGTCGCCGGCGCGTTGGCGTCGTCGAGCGAAAGCACGATGTCGCCCTGGTTCGTTTCGAGTCTCACGTTCGTCATGCGTCTCTCCGTTCGCGCCCGCGGGGGCGTTCGCCGTCGTCCGGCGTTACAGCACCTTGGCGCGGGTGATCACCACGTGCGTCGCGGGCACGTCCTTCGGGAACGGGCCGCCCTTGCCCGTCGGGGCCTTCGCGATCCGGTTCACGACGTCCATGCCCTGCACGACCTTGCCGAACACCGTGTACCCGTAGCCCTCCACCGTGGAGTCGCGGTAGTTGAGGAACTTGTTGTCGGCGACGTTGATGAAGAACTGCGCGGACGCGGAGTGCGGATCCCGGGTCCGCGCCATCGCGATCGTGCCCGGCGTGTTGAGGAGCCCGGCCTTCGACGAGGCGTCGGCCTCGTTGCGGATGCCCGGGCGCGTCGGCTTCTCGGAGAAGTCGGTCGTGTAGCCGCCGCCCTGGATCATGAAGCCGTCGATGACGCGGTGGAACTGCGTGCCGTCGTAGTGGCCCGCCTTCACGTAGGCGAGGAAGTTCTCGACCGTCTTCGGCGCCGCCTTCGCGTCGAGTTCGAGCACGATCTTGCCCGCGGTGGTGTCGAGTTCGACCTTCTGGGCGAGCGCAGGGGCCGACGCGAGCGCGGCGGCGAAGACAACGGCGAGGATGCTGCGGGTCATGCGGAACCTCCGGGGAATGGCGGGAACTATCGGGTGGCGAGCGCTTCGCGCACGAGCTTGAGCTTGGCCGGCGCGGCGCCCTTGCCCTTTTCCAGCGCGACGGCGCGCTCGTACTGGCGCGCGGCGAGCTGGGCGTACACGTCGCCCAGGTTCTCGATCGCGGGCGCGTACTCGGGCGACGCCGCGATCGCGAGATCGAGTTCGGCTTTCGCGAGATCGAGGTTGCCCCGCGCGGCGTAGTGGACGGCGAGGTTGTTGTGCACCTCGGGCAACTCGGGGAAGTCGGCCGCGAGACCGCGCAAGGTCGCGATCGCGGCATCGGCGTCGCCGCGATCCGACTGCGCTACCGCCTTCAGGAACCGCGCCTGCGGCTCGCGCGGCCGCTCGCGCGAGAGCGCGTCGAGCTTCGCGATCGCCTCGTCGTAGCGCTTCTGCGCGAGGAGTTCGCGCGCCTCCTTCAGGCCGGCCGCGTAGGCCTTCATCGCTTCGGCGGAGAACTCGGCCGGTAGCGGCGTGGGCGGCGGCTCGGGCGGCGGCTTCGTCGCGGGCGCCTGCGCGAGCGCGTGCGAGGCGACGAGCGCGGCGAACGAGGCGACGAGGAGACGGGCGCGGACCATGCGGAAGGAGCCGATTCTAGCGCAAGCCCCCGCAAGCCCGCGGAGGCGGAGACCCGGGTCGAAGCCCGCGTGGCGTCAGGCCGAGCGCAGGCGGAGGACGGTCGCGTCGATCAGGCGGCGCGCGATCGACACCGGCGAGGGGAGCGTGGGGAGCGCGTCGAGCGCGAACCATCGCGCGTCGGTGATCTCGGGATCCTCGAGGCGGATCTCGCCGCCCGCGTACTCGGCGGTGTACGCGATCATCAGCGAATGCGGGAACGCCCACGACTGGCTCGCGAAGTACGCCGGATCGCGCACCTCCATGCCGACCTCCTCGCGCACTTCGCGCCGGATGCAGTCCTCGATCGTCTCGCCGGGCTCGACGAAGCCGGCGAGCGCCGAGTACATCCCGGGAGCGAACCGCTCGGAGCGCGCGAGGAGCACTTCGCGGCCGCGCGTGACCAGCGTCATCATCGCCGGCGACACCCGCGGATAGGCGACGAGCCCGCACGACGGACATTCGCGCGCGCGTTCGTCGGGGCGGGATCGCGTCGGCGTCGCGCAGCGCCCGCAGTAGCGGTGCGAGCGGTCGAAGTCGGCGACCTGGAACGCGCGCGCGGCGAGCGCGAGGAGCGCGTCCGGCAACCTCGTAAAGTAGGTCCGCAACCCGGCGGCGATGAAGCCCGGCGGGGCGGAGATGTCGTCGCCGAGCGCGACCGCCACGCAGGGCACGCCGGCGAGATCGCCGAGGAAATGCCGTTCCCCGGCGAGGCCGGCGGCGTCGAGGTCCGCGAGCGTGGCGATCGTCGCGGCGCCGGCGTCGCCGCGCGCGACGAGCTTCGTGCCGGAGAACGCGAAGGCGAGCGTGCCGCCCGGGAGGTCGGCGGGCAGCCGGTGCGAAGGTGCGAATCCGGGAGGCGTGTGCATGACGGCGCGATCGCGCCGTCGATTATGCCGCAGCAGCGCGGCAGCTTCGGAGCCGTCAATGAGCCCGGCACGGATGCCAGGCTCCCGCGCGGCCCGTCACCTCACGAACGCGCCGTCCTTCCCGATCGCGGTCAGTTCGATGAACCGCGAGCCGCTGTGGTCGGTCGGCGTGTAGGTCACGGTGAAGCCACCGACGTCGTAGTCGTTCATCGTCTCGAGGGCCGCGATGAGCTTCTCGCGCGTCAGGTCCCGCCCCGCGCGGCGCAGGCCCTCGACCAGGACCTTCGCGGCGATGAAACCTTCGAGGCTCGTGAACGAGAGTTTGTCCTTGCCGGCCTCGGCCGCGATGAGCTTCTGGTACTCCTTGACCACCGGCGTGCCGATGTTCCACGGGAACGGAACGACCTGCGAGATGCCGACGCCGCGCCCTTCGGGACCCAGCGCTTCGGCGAGGCCCCGGCTGCCGACGAACGACACGTTGAGGAACTGCGCGTGGATGCCGGCGGCCATCATCGCCTTGATGAACGCGGCGCAGCCCTTGTAGGCGCCGATCATGATCACCGCCTGCGGGTCGAGCTTCGACAGCGTCGCGACCGCCGCCTTCACGTCGGTCGAATTGCGCTCGACCGTGGCGGTGCCGGTGATCGGCATGTTGCGCGCCTTCATCGCGCGCTCGACGCCTTCGAGGCCCGCCTTGCCGTAGGCGTCGTTCTGGTAGAACACCGCGATGCGCTGCATGCGCAGCGTCGCGAGCAGTTCGACGAGCTTCTCGGTCTCGACGAAGTAGCTCGCGCGGACGTTGAACACGTAGCGGTTGAACGGCTTGCGGAACACCTCGGCGCCGGTGAACGGCCCGACGAGCGGCACCTGCGCGCGCGTGAACACCGGCATCGAGGCGAGCGTCGTCGGCGTGCCGACGTAGCCGAACAGCGCGAAGACCTGGTCGGTCTCGACGAAGCGGCGCGTGTTGGCGAGCGAGCGGTCGGGCTCGTAGCCGTCGTCGAGCGTCCGCAGTTCGATCCGGCGGCCGTTGACGCCGCCGCGCGCGTTCACCGCGTTGAAGTAGGCGAGGGCGCCGGCGCGCATCTCGGTGCCGAGGTCGGAGGCCTGGCCCGAGGTGGCCGCGGACTGGCCGATGACGATCGTGGTCGAGGTGATGCCCTGCGCCGCCACCGTGACCGGAACGGACGCGGCCAGCAGGGCGGCAGCGAGGAACGAGCGCAACGTCATGGGCGACCTCGGGGTGGGTGGAGAGGCGTCGCGGCGAGCCGTGGCCGACACCATTCGGGAGCAAGCATCGGGCCAGCGGCGATGTCTCGGCGCCGCACTCCTCCCCCCGTCAGCCGAGCCGCAGCGGCAGGGTCCGCAGCCGCTTGCCGGTCGCCGCGTAAACGGCGTTCGCGAGCGCCGGAGCGATCACCGGCGTCCCGGGCTCGCCCACCCCGGTCGGCTTGCCCGCCGACGGCACGATGTGGACCTCCACCGCCGGCATTTCGTGGATGCGGAGCACCCGGTAGTCGTGGAAGTTCGACTGTTCGACCAGCCCGTCCTTGACGGTGATCGCGCCGAAGAGCGCCGCGGAGAGTCCATACCCGATCCCGCCTTCCATCTGCGCGCGCACGCCGTCGGGATTGACCGCGAGGCCGCATTCGACCGCGCACACCACGCGATCGACCGCGATGCCGCCGTCGGCTTTCACCGTTGCGTCGACCGCCTGCGCCACGACGGTGCCGAACGACTCGTGCACCGCGATGCCGCGGCCCCGCTTCTCGCCCGCCTTGCCTGCCGCGAGCGGGCTGCCCCATCCGGCCTTGCTCGCCGCGAGTTCGAGCGCCGCGAGGTGGCGCGGGTGCTGCGCGAGGAGCTTGCGGCGCAGTTCGACCGGATCCTGTTTCGCCGCGACGGCGAGTTCGTCGAGGAAGGTCTCGGTCGAGAATGCGGTGTGCGACGAGCCCACCGACCGCCACCACTGCACGGTCGGAGCCTCGGCGGTCGAATGGAGGTCCACGGCGATCGCCGGGATCGCGTAGGGCAGGTTCCTGGCACCTTCCACCGAGGTCGGGTCGATCCCGGTCTTGCGGACCGCGCCTCCGAAGATCGTGTCCTCGAGGATCGATTGGCCGACGATGCGGTGCTGCCAGCCGACGATGGCGCCGCCCGCGTCGAGTCCGGCACGCAGCGTGTGCAGGTACATCGGCCGGTACATGCCGCCGCGCATGTCGTCCTCGCGCGTCCAGACGAGCTTCACCGGGACACCCTTCGTGCCCGACTTCGCGAGCCGCGACACGATCTCCGCGCATTCGACGACGTAGTCCGACTGGGGATTCGCGCGCCGGCCGAAGCTGCCGCCGGCGTAGAGCATCGTGATCGAGACCTGCTCCGGCTTCAACCCGACGACCTGTGCGATCGCCTTCTGGTCGCCGGTCTGGAACTGCTCGCCGTTCCACACCTCGCACTTGTCGTCCGACAGGCGCATCACGCAGTTCATCGGCTCCATCGCCGCGTGCGCGAGGTAGGGAAACTCGAAGCTCGCCTCGAGCTTCGTCGCCGCCGCCGCGATGGCGGCCGCCGCGTCGCCGTCGGCGCGCGCGACCTTGCCCGGCTTCTGCGCGAGCTTGCGGTACTCGTCCATCAGTTCGCCGGTCGAGCCCTTCCACGCGCGGTTCTCGTTCCACTCGACCTTCAGCGCGTCGCGTCCCTTCTTCGCCGCCCAGAACCCGTTGGCGAGCACCGCGATGCCGGACGGGAGTTCGAGCACGCCGCGCACCCCCGGCACGTCGCGCACGCCGCTCGCGTCGAAGCTCCTCACGCGCGCGCCGAAGCGCGGCGGGTGCAGCACGACGGCGGTCAGCATGCCCGGGAACTGCACGTCCTGCGTGAACTGCGCGGTGCCGTTCGACTTCGCGAGCGCGTCGACGCGAGGAAATGTCTTGCCGACGAACACGAAGTCCTTCGGGTCCTTGAGCGTGACCGTCGCGGGCACCGGCATCGCGGCCGCGTCCGAGGCGAGTTCGCCGAAGCTCGCCTTGCGGCCGGAAGCGTGGGACACGACGCCGCCCGACACCTCGATCGCGCCGGCGGGGACGTTCCACTTCTTCGCCGCCGCGGCGACCAGCATCGCGCGCGCGCTCGCGCCGGCGTTGCGCAACTGCTCCCACGAATTCGCGATCGCCGACGATCCGCCGGTGCCCTGCATCGGCCCCCACGAGAGGTTGTTGTAGCGCGACGCGTCGGCCGGCGCGCCGACGACACGGACCTGGCTCCACGCGGCGTCGAGTTCCTCGGCGACGATCGTGGCGAGCCCGGTGTACGCGCCCTGGCCCATCTCGACGTGCTTCGCGACCACGGTCACCGTGTTGTCGCGGCCGATGCGCACGAACGCGTTGGGTTCGAACGGCGGCGCGATCGCCGTGGCGCCGGCCTTGCCCGGAGCGCCGGACTGCGCGGCCGCGGGAAGGACCACGCCGAGGACGAGGCCCGCGCCGGCCGCGCCGCCGGCCTTGAGGAACGCCCGGCGCGAGCGCGACAGGTTGACGATGCGAGTGTCGGTCATCGCGGCCTCCGTCACGCCAGCGCGCGTGCCGCTTCGTGGATCGCAGCGCGGATGCGGACGTAGGTGGCGCAGCGGCACAGGTTGCCGGCCATCGCCTGGTCGATGTCGGCGTCGGTCGGACGCCGGTTCTTCGCGAGCAGCGCGGCCGCGCTCATGACCTGGCCCGACTGGCAGTAGCCGCACTGCGGCACGTCGAGCTTGACCCACGCGGCCTGAATCGCCTGGCCTTCCTTCGACTTCAGGCCCTCGATCGTGGTGATCTCGGCACCCTGCTTGAGCGAGGAGAGCGGCACCTGGCACGAGCGCACCGGCGCCCCTTCGAGGTAGACGGTGCAGGCGCCGCACTGCGCCACGCCGCAACCGTACTTCGTGCCGGTGAGCTTCAGCGAATCGCGCAGGATCCACAGGAGCGGCGTGTCGCCGGCGACGCCGGCGGCGATGTCGACGCGCTCCTTGTTGACGAACAGGACGGGCATGGGGACGGCTCCGGGAGCCGCGGGCACGCTCGGCCGCGCGGCGAAGCGGCGATGGTAGGCGAAGGCGCGGCGCTTGGCCATTCTGCGAAGCCCGGTGCAGCCGCGCGGCTGCGCGGCGCGTCGGACGGGGATGGGCGCGAGGCGCCCGGGGCCGGCCGCGTACTCGGAAAACGCCCGGCGCGACAAGGACTTGGCGCTCGCCGTGGTAAAATCGCAGGTTGCGAACGTCTCGGTGACCCCGATGGAAGCGGAACAACTGAACCTGATCGCCCACACGCTCGCCGACCTCGAATCGAGGACGGCCGAGATGCGGAGGTTCCTTTGACTTCGACCTGAAGTCGAAGACGCTGGAGGAAGTCCGCCGCGCGCTCGAGGATCCGCAGGTCTGGAGCGACCCGGAGAAGGCGCAGCAGCTCGGGCGCGAGAAGAAGGCGCTCGAAGGCGTCGTGACGACGCTCACCGATCTCGGACAGGGGCTCGCCGACAGCAGCGAACTGTTCGAACTCGCGCGCGACGACGGCGACGACGCGACGCTCGCGGCGGTCCGCGACGACGTCGCGCGTCTCGCGAAGACGCTCGAGGACCTCGAGTTCCGGCGGATGTTCGGAAACCCGATGGATCCGAACAACTGCTTCGTCGACATCCAGGCGGGCAGCGGCGGGACCGAGGCGCAGGACTGGGCGGCGATGCTCCTGCGCATGTACGTGCGCTACTGCGAGCGCAAGGGCTACGCGGTCGAGGTGCTCGAGGAGTCGGAAGGCGAGGTCGCGGGGCTCAAGAGCGCGTCGATCAAGGTCGGCGGCGACTACGCGTTCGGCCATCTGCGCACCGAGACCGGCGTCCACCGCCTCGTGCGCAAGAGCCCGTTCGACTCGAACGCCCGGCGACACACGTCGTTCGCGAGCGTGTTCGTCTACCCGGAGGTCGACGACTCGATCGAGATCGAAATCAATCCCGCCGACTTGCGCATCGACACCTATCGCTCGTCGGGCGCCGGCGGCCAGCACATCAACAAGACCGACTCGGCGGTGCGGATCACGCATCTGCCGACCAACATCGTCGTGCAATGCCAGAACGACCGCTCGCAGCACCGCAACCGCGCCGAGGCGATGGCGATGCTGAAGGCGAAGCTCTACGAACTCGAGCTGCGCAAGCGCCAGGCCGAGCAGCAGAAGCTCGAGGACAGCAAGACCGACATCGGCTGGGGCCACCAGATCCGCAGCTACGTGCTCGACCAGTCGCGCATCAAGGACCTCCGCACGAACCACGAGGTCGGCGACACCCAGCGCGTCCTCGACGGCGACCTCGACGACTTCATCGCCGCCAGCCTCAAACAAGGCGTGCAGTAGGCGTTGGCGTGATTTCCTTCATCTTCGACATCGACGGCACGATCATCGACTCGATGCCGTTCCACGGCAGCTCGTGGGAGGCGTTCCTCGTGCGCCGGGGCATCCCCTACGACGGCGAGCGCTTCCTGCGCAGCACGGCGGGACGCACCGGCGTCGAGATCATGCGCGAACTCTTCGGCCCGATGAGCGACGATGCCGCGTGGGCGCTCGTGCACGAGAAGGAGGACGTCTACCGCGAGCTCTTCCGGCCGGCCTTCCGCGAGATCGACGGCTTCCGCGCGTTCGCGCGCGCGGCGCGCGGCGAAGGCATCCGCATCGGCTGCGCGACCGCCGGGGACGCGAACAACATCGCGTTCGCGCTGGAGGGCCTGGGCATGGCGGGCGAATTCGACGCGCTGGCCGGCGCGCACGACGTCGCGAACGGCAAACCGGCGCCCGATCTCTTCCTGCTCGCCGCGCAGCGGATGGGCGCCGACCCCGCGTCCTGCATCGTGTTCGAGGACGCGCCGCTCGGCATCGAGGGCGCGCGGCGCGCGGGAATGCTGGCGGTCGGCGTTACCTCGGGCGAGAGCGCCGAGCGTCTCGCCGGCTCGCATGTCATCGCGACGATCCCCGACTACCGGACGGTGCGCCCGCGCGACGTCCTCCACCTCGCGCACGCCGCGCGCGCGACGGCGCGTGCCGCCGACCGCAGCCTGTCAGGAAGCCCATGACCGACGCCACCACTCCGCCCGCGCAGGACGAGAACCAGATCATCGCCGAGCGCCGCGCGAAGCTCGCCGAGTTGCGGCGCGCCGGCCAGGCGTATCCGAACGACTTCCGGCGCGACGCGCTCGCGGCGGACCTCCACGCGCACCACGACGCGGAGGCGAACGACACGCTCGAGCCGAGGGCGATCCGCGTCGCGGTCGCCGGCCGCATGATGCTGAAGCGCGTGATGGGCAAGGCCTGCTTCGCGACGCTGCAGGACATGTCCGGCCGCATCCAGCTCTACGTGACGCTCGACGGTGTCGGGGCGCAGGCGCTCGACGCGTTCAAGCACTGGGACCTGGGCGACATCGTCGGCGCGACCGGCACGCTCTTCAAGACCAAGACCGGCGAGCTGTCGGTCAAGTGCGACTCGGTGCGCCTGCTCTCGAAGGCGCTGCGCCCGCTGCCGGAGAAGTTCCACGGGCTCGCCGACCAGGAGCAGAAGTACCGGCAGCGCCACCTCGACCTCATCACCAATCCGGCGTCGCGCGACGTGTTCGTCCGGCGCTCGCAGATCGTGCAGGCGATCCGCGAGTTCTTCGTGGCGCGGGGCTACCTCGAGGTCGAGACGCCGATGATGCATCCGATCCCCGGCGGCGCGGCCGCGCGGCCGTTCGTGACCCACCACAACGCGCTCGACATGCAGCTCTTCCTGCGCATCGCGCCGGAGCTCTACCTGAAGCGGCTGGTGGTGGGCGGGCTCGAGCGCGTATTCGAGATCAACCGCAACTTCCGCAACGAGGGCATCTCGACGCGCCACAATCCCGAGTTCACGATGCTCGAGTTCTACGAGGCGTACCGGGACTACCGCTACCTGATGGACCTGACCGAGGAGCTCCTGCGCACGGTCGCGATGCGCGTGCTCGGCACGACGATCGTCACCTATCAGGGCGAGACGATCGACTTGGGCGCGAAGTTCGACCGACTGACGATGGCCGAGGCGATCCACAAACACAACCCGCGCTACCCGCTGCACGAGCTCTCGAAGCCCGAGTACCTGCGCGTCGCGCTCGCGCCTTTCGACGAGGAAGTGTTTCCGACCGACGGCGTGGGCCTGCTGCAGTTGAAGCTCTTCGAGCAGACGACCGAGGAGAAGCTCGTGCAGCCGACCTTCATCGTCGCGCACCCGACCGACGTCTCGCCGCTCGCGCGCGCGAACGACGCCGATCCGTCGGTCACCGATCGGTTCGAACTCTTCATCACGCGCCGCGAGATCGCCAACGGGTTCTCGGAGCTGAACGACCCGGAGGACCAGGCCGCGCGCTTCGCCGCGCAGGCCGCGGCCAAGGAAGCGGGCGACGAGGAGGCGATGTACTACGACGCCGACTACGTGCGCACGCTCGAGTCGGGCCTCCCGCCGACGGCGGGCGAGGGCATCGGCATCGACCGCCTCGTGATGCTCCTCACCGACAGCCCGTCGATTCGCGACGTGATCCTGTTTCCGCAGCTCAAGGCCGAGGCGTAGGCGCGCCCTGTGGGTCGGGCTTCAGCCCGACCGATCCGTGCCGATGCCACGCAAAGGCGTCGGCCTGAAGGCCGACCTACCATGGTGGGACGCGATGTCGGCCTGAAGGCCGACCCACAACCTCTCCCGTAGGTCGGGCTTCAGCCCGACGGGCGAGGCGCCGTGGGTCGGTCTTCAGCCCGACGTTCGCGGCGCCGTGGGTCGGGCTTCAGCCCGACGGGTTTCAGGATTCGCGCAGATACTGGTAGGGGGTACTTGACGGATACCCTAGCAGGGTATACAGTGTCCCCATGGATGCGCTCGCCGTCGATTCCCCCGCCTCCGTTTCGAGCCGCCCGGAAGCACCGGCCGCCGATCGCGTGGACCTCGCCCTCGAGGGCATGACCTGCGCCGCGTGCGCGACGCGCATCGAGAAAGTGCTGAACCGGCTGCCCGGCACGCAGGCGGCCGTCAACTTCGCGACCGAGTCGGCGCAGGTGCGCTTCGATCCCGTGTCGACGCCGGTCGAGGCGCTCCTCGCCGCGGTCGAGCGCGCCGGCTACAAGGCGCGCGTCAAGGCCGAACTCGAAGAGGAGCGCGCGAAAGAGCAGAAGCGCAAGGCGGCGGCGTACCGCTCGCTGCGGCGCGAGTTCATCGTCGCCGCGCTGCTCACGCTCCCGCTCGTGGCGCAGATGGTGCCGGCGTTCCTGCAGCAGGGACCGCTGGCGTGGTTCGGCCCCGACGCGCACCACGACGTCCTGCCGCGGTGGCTGCAGTTCGCGCTCGCGACGCCGGTCCAGTTCTGGATCGGCCGGCGCTTCTACGTCGGCGCGTTCCACGCGCTGCGCGGCGGCGGCGCCAACATGGACGTGCTCGTGGCGCTCGGCACGTCGATGGCGTGGGCCCTGTCGGCGGTCGTGACCGTGCTCGGCCTCCACCAGCACGTCTATTTCGAGGCGGGCGCGGCGGTCATCACGCTCGTGCTGCTCGGGAAGCTCCTCGAAGCGCGCGCGAAGGCCGGGACCTCGGCGGCGCTCGAAGGCCTCGTCAAGCTGCAGCCGAAGACCGCGCGCGTCGAGCGCGACGGCGCGCTCGTCGAAGTCCCGCTCGCGGAGGTCCACGCGGGCGACCGCATCGTCGTGCGCGCGGGGGACGTCGTCCCGGTCGACGGCAAGGTCGCGACCGGAACATCGGCGGTCGACGAGAGCATGCTGACCGGCGAGAGCCGGCTGGTGCCGAAGGCGCCGGGCGAGCGGATCTTCGCGGGCACGGTGAACCAGGACGGGATGCTCGTCGCCACCGCGACCGGCGTCGGCGCGACGACGCTGCTCGCGGGCATCGTGCGTCTCGTCGCGGAAGCGCAGGGCAGCAAGGCGCCGATCCAGCGGCTCGCCGATCGCGTCTCGGGCGTGTTCGTGCCGGTCGTCGTGGCGATCGCCATCGTGACCTTCATCGCGACGTTCCTCGTGACCGGCGAAGGTGCGCGCGCGCTGATCCATGCGGTGGCGGTGCTCGTGATCGCCTGCCCCTGCGCGCTCGGACTCGCGACGCCTACGGCGATCATCGTCGGCACCGGGCGGGCCGCGCAGAGCGGCATCCTGATCCGCAATGCCGCCGCCCTCGAGCATGCGGGACGGTTGACGAGCCTCGTCGTCGACAAGACCGGCACGCTCACCGAGGGACGTCCCGCGGTCACCGGCGTGATCGAGGTCGAGCGAGGCACGCGTTCGCGCGCGCTCGCGATCGCCGGGGCCCTCGAACAGGGATCGACCCATCCGCTCGCGCAGGCGGTCCTGCGGTTCGCCGGCACCGAAGGCGCCACGCCGATCGCGATCGACGCCTACCGGTCGATACCGGGGAAGGGCGCGCAGGCGCGCGCGGCCGACAGCGGCGAGACGGTGCGGATCGGCGCTCCGGGCTGGCTCGCGTCGGAGGGCGTGGCGGTCGAGGGCGAAGCGGTCGATGAGGTCGCGCGCGACGGCCACACGATCGTCGCGGTGAGCGAGGGCGCGCGGCTTCTCGCGGTCATCGCGCTCGCGGACCGGATCCGGCCGACCTCCGCCGCGGCGATCGCGCGTTTGCGGGAGGCCGGCATAAGCGTGACGATGCTCACCGGCGACCACGAGGCGACCGCGGCGGCGGTGGCGAGGGCGGTCGGCATCGACCGCTGGCGCGCCGGCGTGCTGCCCGCCGGAAAGCTCGAGGCGGTGCGCGCGGCGAAGGCGTCGGGCGCGGTGACCGGCATGGTCGGCGACGGCGTGAACGATGCGCCGGCGCTGGCCGAGGCCGACGTGAGCTTCGCGATGGGCGCGGGCTCCGGCATCGCGATCGAGAGCGCGGACATCACGCTGGTGCGCGACGACCTCGACGCGGTGGCGGATGCGATCCTCTTGTCGCGCGCGACGCTCTCGAAGATCCGCCAGAACCTGTTCTTCGCGTTCGCGTACAACGTGCTCGGCATCCCGCTCGCGGCGTTCGGCTGGCTGAGCCCGATGATCGCCGGCGCCGCGATGGCGGCGTCGTCGGTCTCGGTCGTGGGCAATGCCCTGCTGCTCAAGCGCTGGCGCGCGGGTGCGTCGGCTTCGACGAAGTGAAAGGAGAGGCGATGGAAACGGTGACCCTGAAAGTGAACGGCATGACCTGCGGCGGATGCGTCGGCAGCGTGACCCGGGTGCTGAAGGCGCTGCCCGGCGTCGACGCGGTCGACGTCCAGCTCAGGCCCGGCCAGGCGACGATCCGCTACGACGCGGCGAAGGTGGCGGTGCCGAAGCTCAAGGCCGCGATCGAGGATGCGGGCTATGACGTCGCGGCGTAAGGCCGCGCCCGCGCAGACCGGTCACGCGCACGCCGGTCACGAGCATCCGGCAACGCCGCGCGGCGAGGCGCAGCGCGCGCTTCTCGGCAAGCGCATCGCGCGCATCGAGGGCCAGGTACGCGGCATCGCGAAGATGCTCGCCGACGACCGCTACTGCGTCGACATCCTGACCCAGGTCTCCGCCGTGCGTTCGGCGCTCGACGCGCTCGGGCTCGAACTGCTCGAGCACCACCTGCACGGCTGCGTGGCCGACGCGGTGAAGTCGGGCAAGGGCGATCCCGCGATCGACGAGGCGATGCACGTCATCCGTCGGTTCGCCGCCTGAACGGCGCCTGCGGCATCGCGCGCGTGCCCGACAACGGGACGGCGCGGCGGCCGGTCGCCGGGATGGGATAATCGCGCCCGGCGGGGTGTGGCGCAGCCCGGTAGCGCGCTTGCTTTGGGAGCAAGATGTCGGAGGTTCGAATCCTCTCACCCCGACCATGTCCACGCGGCAGACAACGCGCGGCGGCCCTGCGGGAGCTGCAGGGTTCACCGTGCTACACTGCGCGCCTCGCAGCAACGGGCCGGCATCGCGTTTTCCGGCCCGACCGACCGGCACCGCGCCCGTAGCTCAATCGGATAGAGCACCGGCCTTCTAAGCCGGGGGTAACAGGTTCGAGTCCTGTCGGGCGCGCCACTTCCCGCAAGCCGGCGCGCGGCGCCTGCCGCAGCGGCCGGCGCGACGAAGGTTTCAGTGGTGGCTGTAGCTCAGCGGTAGAGTCCCGGATTGTGATTCCGGTTGTCGTGGGTTCGAATCCCATCAGCCACCCCACCCCTCCCCGCGTCCTGCGCGGGCGGGCCGCTTCCCTCGTCCGCCGTCGCGGCGCGCGCCAGCCTCCGACCCCACGTCGGACGTCCCGGCACGACCGGCCGCGCCACCCAGAGAGGCTCTCATGACCGACGCTCGCCGCCCGTTCGTCCACGCGCTCGCGATGTTCCTCGTCGCGCTCGCGACCGCCGGATGCGCCACGCCTCAGTCCGCGCAGGCGCCGCGCAACGTCATCATCATGTACGCCGACGGCGTGGCGGCCACGCAACTCGAGTTCGGCCGCTACTCGAGCCAGGCGATCCGCAAGAAACCCTTCGCGGTGACCGACACCGTGCTGAAGCAGGGCACGATCGGCCTCGTCTCCACCTATCCGTACGAAGCGTTCGCGACCGATTCGGCGGCCACCGCGTCGGCGATGTCGACCGGCGTGAAGACCACGATCGGCGCGATCGGCGTCGGGCCGGACGGGAAGCCGGTCCGCGCCGCCGCGGAGGCGGCGAAGGCCGGAGGACGGCGCGTCGGACTCGTCACGACGTCCGAGATCTGGGACGCATCGCCCGCCGCGTTCTCGGTGCACGCGAAGAGCCGCAGCGAGGGCGCGGCGATCGTGGACCAGTACCTCGCGCTCGAGCCCGACGTGCTGCTCGGCGGCGGCGCGGATTTCTTCCTGCCGAAGCCGGGCGGCAAGCGCGGCGACGGCAAGGACGTGATCGCGGGCTTCGGTGCCAAGGGCTACACGATCGCACGCAACACCGCCGAACTGCGCGCCGCGGGCACCGGGCGCCTGCTCGGCCTCTTCTCCGGCGATGCGCTCGACCACACGATCGACCGCGCGGGGACGAACGAGCCCACGCTCGCCGAGATGACCGAAGCGGCGCTGCGCGTACTCGCCGCCCCGGGTTCGCCGGGGTTCTTCCTGTTCGTGGAGAACGAGAGCACCGACACGCTCGGACACCGCAACGACGCCGCCGGATTGATGCGGGAGATGTGGGCCTTCGACGATGCGGTCGAGGTCGCCCTCGAGTTCCAGCGGCGCTCGCCCGACACGCTCGTGATCGTCACCGGCGACCACGAGACCGGTGCGCTCTCGGTCACCTACGCGCTCAAGGACCTGACCTCGACGTCGAGCCGGAACCGCTTCTATGCGGGGAACGCGCAGCTCGAGATGCTCATGTCGATCAGCCTCTCGCTCGACAAGGCGGCCGGGGTGCTGGGCAAGAAGCCCGACGCCGCGGCGCTCGACAAGCTCGTCGCGGAGCATTTCCCCGGCTTCAAGCTCGACGACGACCTGCGCAGCGCGATCCTCGAGCAGCGGCCGCTGGAGCGCAATTTCAGCTATCCGACCCAGAATTCGCTCGGCCGCATGGTGTCGCGCCAGACCGGCATCTATTGGGGAACGTCCGGCCACAGCACGGAACCGGTCGTCGTCGGCGCCGTCGGGCCCGGCGCGGAGCGGTTCAAGGGCTACATGGACAACGCCGATTTCGGACGCATCCTGCAGGGCCTGCTGGAACGGCCGTAGGCTTCGCATCGCGCGGTCCGCGGAGGACCGCCGACATCGGTTCCCTTGCGCGCCCGCGCGGCGCTCGCGCCGCAGCGCACCGGTTATGCTTGCGGCTGTCCGCGTGCCCCGACGCACGCGCGAACCGGGGAGGACCACGATGGCCGGGAAGCGGGTGCATTCGAACGCGGGCGCGATCGTCCGCCGCCACCGCGTCGAGCGGGGCGCGAAGTTCCGGTTGAAGGACCACGATCCGGGCGACACCGGGCCGCTCGACGACGAGGACAAACCGCGGGCGAAGGAAGCGCTCGAGGCGGGCAAGGCCGCGCTCGCCCTGCTGCAGGACAAGCTCTACGCGCAGGACCGCTGGTCGGTGCTGCTGGTCTTCCAGGCGATGGACGCGGCCGGCAAGGACGGCGTCATCAAGCACGTGATGTCGGGCGTCAATCCGCAGGGCTGCCAGGTGTATTCATTCAAGGCGCCTTCGCCCGAGGAACTCGACCACGACTGGATGTGGCGCTGCGCGCGCGCGCTGCCCGAGCGCGGCCGCATCGGCATCTTCAACCGCAGCTACTACGAGGAAGTGCTGGTGGTGAAGGTCCATCCGGAGATCCTCCGCGCGCAGAAGCTGCCGCCCTCGCTCGTCGGCCGGCGCATCTGGAAGGAACGCTACCAGGACATCCGCGGCTTCGAGCGGCACCTCGCGCGAAACGGCACGCTGATCCTCAAGTTCTTCCTCAACGTCTCGCGCGGCGAGCAGAAGAAGCGCTTCCTCGAGCGCATCGAGGAGCCGGCGAAGAACTGGAAGTTCTCGGCGGGCGACGTCAAGGAACGCGCCCATTGGAACGAGTACCAGGACGCCTACGAGACGATGATCCGCGAGACCGCCGCGCCGCACGCGCCGTGGTACGTGGTCCCGGCCGACAACAAGTGGTACACGCGCATCGTCGTCGGCGCGGCGATCGTCGACGCGCTCTCGGGCCTCGACCTCCGCTACCCGCGCCTCTCGAAGACCGAACTGGCCGAGCTCGCCCGGGCGAAGAAGGCGCTCGTCGCCGAGCGGAACTGACCGCGGCCCGCCTCCTCGATGCGCTTCACGATCGCGACCTACAACATCCACAAGGGGTTCTCGCACCTCGTGCGGCGCATGGTGATCCACGAACTGCGCGAGCGGCTGCGCCACCTCGACGCCGACGTGCTGTTCCTGCAGGAGGTGCTGGGCTCGCACGAGCACCACGCGGTCCGCTACGACGACTGGCCGGGCAAGCCGCAGCACGAGTTCATCGCGGACCAGGTCTGGCGCGAGACCGCCTACGGCAAGAACGCGGTCTACCGGCACGGCCACCACGGCAACGCACTGCTGTCGCGCTACCCGATCGTCGTGCAGGAGAACGAGGACATATCGGCGCATCCGTTCGAGAGCCGTGGCCTGCTGCATTGCGTCGTGCGCCTCGGCCGACGCATGCCCGACCTCCACTGCATCAACGTCCACCTCGGGCTGTTCGAGCGCGGCCGCCAGTGGCAGGTCCGCGCGCTGTGCGAGCGCATCCGGCGCACGGTGCCGCGATCGGCGCCGCTGATCGTCGCCGGCGACTTCAACGACTGGCGTCACCGCGCCAACCGCCAGCTCGTCGACCAGCTCGCGCTGATCGAGGTGTTCGAGGCGGTCAAGGGGCGCACGGCGCGCACCTTCCCGTCGATGCTGCCGGTGTTCCGCCTCGACCGCATCTACGTGCGCGGACTCGACGTGATCGACGCGCGCGTGCACTACGCCTACCCGGGGCGACGGCTCTCCGACCACGCGGCGCTCGCCGCGACCTTCGAGCTGGCGGCGCGGACCCGGCAGTGACCGCGCGACGATGAAGCGCTACTCGCCCGGCAACGAGCTCGTGCTCCTGAAGGGCGGTGCGACGTTCTTCCCCGCGCTCGTCGCGGCACTGGACACGGCGGAACGCGAGATCTGGCTCGAGACCTACATCTTCGCCGACGATCCGGCCGGACGTGCGGTCGCCGACGCGCTGGTGCGCGCCGCGCAGCGGGGCGTCGCCGTGCGCGTGCTGGTCGACGGCTGGGGCGCCAAGCACTACCTGACGCCGCGCCTCGAACGGATGCTCGTCTCCGGCGGCGTGTACCTGCTCAAGTACCGCCCCGAGGTCCGGCCCTGGCACTTCCGCTCGCACCGGCTCCGCCGCCTGCATCGCAAGCTCTGCCACATCGACGGGCGCATCGCGTTCGTCGGCGGGATCAACATCATCGACGACATGAACACGCCGGGGCACCGCCCGCCCCGTGTCGACTTCGCGGTGCGCGTGCGCGGCCCGGTCGCCGCGTCGGTGGTGCAGGCGATGGCGCGCCTGTGGGCGCTGAACGAACTCGTCCAGTTCCGGACGAGCGACGTGCCGCTGTTCCCCGACCTCGTGCCGGTCGACCGAGCGGGGACGCAGACGGCGCGGCTCGCGATCCGCGACAACCTGCGCCACCGCCGGGACATCGAGGTGGCCTACCTCGCGGGCATCCGTGCGGCGCGGCGCGAGATCCTGATCGCGAACGCCTACTTCTTCCCCGGCATCCGTTTCCGCCACGCGCTGATCGCCGCCGCCGCGCGCGGCGTGAAGGTCACGCTGCTCCTGCAGGCGAAGGTCGAGTACCGGCTGCTGCATTTCGCGAGCCGCGCGCTGTACGGCCACTTCGTCGGGGCCGGCATCGTGATCCAGGAGTACCACCGCTCGTTCCTGCACGCGAAGGTCGCGGTGATCGACGACCGCTGGGCGACCGTCGGGTCGTCGAACATCGATCCCTACTCGCTCCTGATGGCGCGCGAAGCGAACCTGTTCGTGCGCGACGCGGGCTTCGCCGACCGCCTGCGCGTCGATCTCCGCGCGATGATCGACGCGGGCGCGCGCCCGGTCGATCCGAAGCGCTGGCTCGGCCGCTCGCTCGTCTCGAAGGCGGCCTGCTGGATCGCCTACGGCATCGTGCGCGTGGGCATGGGCGTCCTGGGCTACGGCGGCAACGAGTGGTGGCGCGGGCGGCCGCGCAGGCGCTGATTTCCGCGTCGCGCCACCGGGCCGCGCGGACCGGCGAAGCGCGCCCCCCCCGCCTGCTAGACTGCGGTCATGCGCGGCGCACGCTCGGGACGCCTGCCGCTGCCCGCGGAGCAGGGCGTCGCCCGCACCGAGCGGGGTGCGTGGCAGACCATCCGCACGCTCCTGCCCTACCTGTGGGAGTGGCGGGCGCGCGTGGGCTTCGCGCTCGCCTGCCTCGTGGCGGCGAAGGTCGCGCAGGTCGGCGTGCCGCTGCTCCTGAAGGAGATCGTCGACGGTCTCGACCGGGAGCGCGCGCTCCTCGTGGTGCCGTTCGTACTGCTGGCGGCCTACGGCCTGCTGCGCCTGTCGACGACGTTCTTCACCGAGCTGCGCGAGTACCTGTTCGCGAAGGTCACGCAGCGCGCGGTCCGCGCGATCGCGCTCAGGGTGTTCCGCCACCTGCACGCGCTGTCGTTGCGCTTCCACCTCGCGCGGCAGACCGGGGGGCTCACCCGCGACGTCGAGCGCGGACAGCGCGGCATCTCGACCTTGGTGAGCTACGCGCTCTTCTCGATCCTGCCGACCGCGGTCGAGATCACGCTGGTCTGTGCGATCCTCGCGACGCACTACGACTGGAGCTTCGTCGCGATCACCGGCGGCGCGCTGGTGCTCTACGTCGCGTTCACCGTGGCGGTCACCGAGTGGCGGACGCACTTCCGGCGGCAGGCGAACGAACTCGACAGCCGGGCGAACACGCGCGCGATCGACAGCCTGATCAACTACGAGACGGTCAAGTACTTCGGCAACGAGGAGTGGGAGGCGCGCCGCTACGACGAGAGCATGCAGAGGTGGGAGCAGGCCGCCGTGGTGAGCCAGACCTCGCTGTCGCTCCTCAACGTCGGGCAGAGCGCGATCATCGCGGTGGCGGTCACGCTCATCATGTGGCGCGCGACCGAGGGCGTCGTCGACGGCACGATGACGGTGGGCGACCTGGTGCTGGTCAACGCGTTCATGCTGCAGCTCTACGTGCCGCTCAACTTCCTCGGCGTCATCTACCGCGAGATCCGGCAGGCGCTCGCCGACATGGAGCGGCTGTTCGCGCTGATCGACGAGCACACCGAGGTGCGCGACGCGCCCGGAGCACGGACGCTCGAGGTGCGGGGCGGCGAGGTGCGCTTCGACGACGTGGTCTTCCGCTACGAGGCGGACCGTACGATCCTCGCCGGCGTCTCGTTCGCGGTGCCGGCCGGGCGGACGGTGGCGATCGTCGGGCCGTCGGGCTCGGGCAAGTCGACGATCGCGCGGCTGCTGTTCCGCTTCTACGACGTGACCGGCGGGCGCATCACGATCGACGGCCAGGACCTGCGCGACGTGACGCAGGCGAGCGTGCGCGCTGCGATCGGCATCGTCCCGCAGGACACCGTGCTCTTCAACGACACGATCGAGTACAACATCGCCTACGGCCGGCCCGGCGCCTCGCACGAAGACGTGGTCGCCGCCGCGCAGCTCGCGCGCATCCACGACTTCGTCGTCTCGCTGCCGCAGGGCTACGCGACGCCGGTCGGCGAGCGGGGGCTCAAGCTCTCCGGCGGCGAGAAGCAGCGCGTCGCGATCGCGCGCGCGATCCTGAAGCGCCCGGCGATCCTCGTGTTCGACGAAGCGACTTCGGCGCTCGACTCGGCGAACGAGCGCGCGATCCAGGCCGAACTCGCGGCGATCGCCCGCGAACGCACGGCGCTCACCATCGCGCACCGGCTCTCGACGATCGTCGACGCCGACGAGATCCTCGTGCTCGACGCCGGGCGCATCGTCGAGCGCGGGCGCCACGCCGCCCTGATCGCCGCCGGAGGCGCCTACGCCCGGATGTGGCAGTTGCAGCAGCACGAGGCGGAGATCGAGGCCGAGCGCCGCGACACCGGCCCCGCGGACCGGCCGGGGACCTCGGGACCGGAGCCGGTTCGGGTGGACGCGGACTGATCTCGCTCCCGGGCCGCGTTCCGCGGCGCCCGAAGGGGCTCGACTGGCCGCTCCGCCCACCCGGGACAGGGCCGCTGGCATCTCGCGTGCTTGCCGGGTTCGGGGCAGGGGCCCGCCGCGCCCGGGCTTTGGCGTCCGGCCCCGGCGATGGTATAAAGCCGGACCGACTTCAGGCCGTACCTGATGATTCCTGCCCGAGTCCTTGTTTTCGCGCTGTTCGCCGCCGCCTGCGGGGTGGCGGCCGCGGCCGACCCGCCCGACCCGGCGAAACTGACGCTCGGGTCGTCGAACGCGCTCGTCCTCGACTCGGCGAACGGCCGCGAACTCTACGGCAAGGGCGCCGACGAGGTCACGCCGATCGCGTCGGTCACCAAGCTCATGACCGCGATGGTCGTGCTCGACGCGAACCAGCCGCTCGACGAGGTGCTCGACGTCGACATGGACGACTTCGATTACCTGAAGGGCACGCGCTCGCGGCTGTCGATGGGCGTCGCATTGCCGCGCCGCGACATGCTGCGCCTCGCGCTGATGGCCTCCGAGAATCGCGCCGCGTCGACGCTCGCGCGGCACTATCCGGGCGGCACGCCGGCCTTCGTCGCCGCGATGAACGCCAAGGCGGAAGCGCTCGGGATGACGCGCACGAGATTCGAGGATCCGACCGGCCTCTCGCCGAAGAACGTGTCGACCGCGCGCGACCTCGCGCGCATGGTCGAGGCGGCCTCTGGCTACCCGCTGATCCGCGAGGACTCGGTCGCGCCGACGCACGTGGTCGAGGTGCAGCCCACCGGACGCGCGCTCGGCTTCTCGAACTCGAACCGCCTCGTGAACTCGTCGGCGTGGGACATCACGCTGCAGAAGACCGGCTACATCAGCGAGGCGGGGCGCTGTCTCGTGATGCTCGCGCAGATCGCGAGCCGGCCGGTGGTGATCGTGCTGCTCGACTCGGTCGGCAAGTACACGCGCCTCGCCGATGCGACGCGCGTCAAGACCTGGCTCGAGACCGGCAAGTCGACGACGGTCGCCCGCGCGGCGCTCAAGGCGGCCTCGAAGGCGAAGAAGCCGGCGAAGGCGAAGGTCTCGGCCACGGCGTCGTCCACGCGGGGCGTCAAGTCGAAGCGCTGATCCCGCCGTTCCGAACGGAGCGGGTCGCTACTCGAGCACGATGTGGTGGTGGAACACGTGGCGGAGCGCCACGCCGTTTCGCGCGTGGTTCGTCGTGCGTTCCACCCGGAAGCGCAGCGTCGACAGGCCCTCGCTGCCGAAGCCCGCGGCGCCCATCGCCTCCTTGGCCTTGAAGATCGAGCGTGTCTGCAGGAGTTCCGGGCTCATCCCGTCGGTCGTGTAACCCTGGTGGCGGTGCGCGAGCGGCATGAAGGTGCCGCGCCGCCACGACCAGGTGAGGCCAGCGAGGTTGAGCCGCGCCTGCAGGTCGACGTCCTCGAATCCCCACGCCCAGTAGTCGTTGCTGTAGCCGTTGACGCGCACGAAGTCCTCGACCGGCAGCGAGAGCACGCAGCCGGGCGACTGCACCGGCTCGTCGTCGACCGCCTCCTGCACGCCCCATGCGATGAGGCTAGTGGGGCCGGTCACGCGCGAGTAGTCGGCCCAGATCGGCAGGTAGTCGACGTCGTGGAACACCACGCAGTCGGCGTTGGCCTGCGCGAGCGCGAAGCCGGCGTTCTTGATCGCGCCGCGGTTGAACGGGCGGCCGGGCGCCTGTTCCGCGATGTGGATCTCGTAGGGAATCGCGCGGGCGAGGCTGTCGCGCTCGAAATAGGTGACGAGGTGCGGGACGAGCCTCGCGAGGTGCTCCGCACGGTCGCGGTAGGGCACGACGATCGCGATGCGTCCGGCGTGGGCGTCTGCGTCGAGTTCGGGGAGCGGGGCGCGGGGCGGGATCATCGGCGGCGGCGGTTCGATTCGTGGAGTTCGCGCGCGTGCGCGCGGGTCTTCGGCGTCGTCGACTCGCCCGAGAGCATCCGCGCCAGTTCGTCGACGCGCGCCTCGCCTTCGAGTGCGGTCACGCTCGACACCACGCCGGAGGCCGCGGCTTGCTTCTCGACGCGGAAATGGCGGTCGGCGAACGAGGCGACCTGCGGCAGGTGGGTGACGCACAGCACCTGCCGGCGATCCCCGAGCGACTGCATCAGCCGGCCGACGGTCGCCGCGACGGCGCCGCCGATGCCCGCGTCCACCTCGTCGAGCACGAGCGAGGGCACGTGCGCGGCGTCGCTGGAGGCGACCTGGATCGCGAGCCCGATGCGCGAGAGTTCGCCGCCCGAGGCGACGCGGGCGAGCGGACCCGGCGGCTGCTTCGCGTGCGTCGCGATCCGGAACTCGATCGCGTCGAGGCCGTGGCTGGTCGGCGCGGCGAGCGGCTCCATCGCGATCTCGAGCTTGCCGCCGGCCATCGCGAGCGTGCGCATCGCGGCGGTGACGCGGTGCTCGAGTTCGGAGGCGGCGAACCGGCGCTTGGCGCGAAGTTCGTGCGCGAGCTTGTGGAACGCGCGCTCCGCCTCGCCCGCGCGGCGCTCCAGCGCCTCGACGTCGGAGGCGGCGGCGAGCGCGGCGAGCGCGGCCGTCGTCGCGGCGAGGAGTTCGGGGAGACCTTCGGGGCGCACGCGATGGCGGCGCGCCGCATCGTGCAAGGCGGAGAGGCGTTCGTCGATCCGCGCGAGGTCGGCGGGATCGAGGTCGAGCCGGCGGCGGTAGTCGCGCAGCGCGCGCGCGGTCTCGACGAGTTGCACGCGCGCGGGCTCGAGCTGCGCGGCCACGTCCGCGAGCGCGGGATCGTGCGCGGACGCCGCCGCGAGCCGGGCGGCGAGCTGCGACACGCGCCGCGTGAGCGCGTCGTCCGCGGACTCGAGCGCTTCGCCGGCCTCCTCGCAGGTCGCCAACAGCGACGCGGCATGGGCGAGGCGCGACTGCGACGCGTTGAGTTCGGCCCATTCGCCTTCGTGCATGCGCAGCGCGGAGAGTTCGTCGCGCCGGACCTCGAGTTCCGCGCGCGCTGCGGCGTCGCGTCCCGCGTCCGCGCGCGCCGCCTCGAGCGCCGCCGCGGCGTCCCGCGAGGCGCGCCACGCGGCGGCAGTCTCGTCGGCGAGCGCGGTGAAGCCGCCGAAGCCGTCGACGAGTTCGCGCTGGGTCGCGGCCGCCGAGAGCGACTGGTGCGCGTGCTGGCCGGTGATCTCGACCAGGCGCTCGCCCACCGCCTTCATCTGCGCGAGCGTCGCGGGCGAGCCGTTGATCCACGCGCGGCTGCGTCCCTGCGCGTCGAGGACCCGGCGCAGCAGCACCTCGCCGTCGCCTGGCGCGAGACCTTCCTCGGCGAGCCACGCGCGCACGGCCGGCGCGTCGTCGACGTCGAACGCCGCGGCGAGTTCGGCGCGCTCGGCGCCTTCGCGGATCTGGCGCGGCTCGAACCGGTCGCCGAGGAGGAGCCCGAGCGCGTCGAGCAGGATCGACTTGCCGGCGCCGGTCTCGCCGGTGAGCACGGTGAAGCCGGGGCCGAGCTCGAGTTCGAGCGCGCGCACCACCACGAAATCGCGGATCGACAGGAGCCGCAGCATGTCAGCGACGCGCGGTCAGCCGTTCGGGCGTCTCGCTCCAATGGAGCTTCTCGCGCAGCATCGCGAAATGGTCGTGTCCCTCGGGGTGCAGGAAGCGCGCCGGATGCGGAGCGCGGCGAATGACGACGCGATCGCCTTCCGCGAGCGGCAGGTGCGCGTGGCCGTCGCAGTGCACGGTCGCGTCGCTGCCGCGCACGACCTCGATCGTGACGGTCGCGAGGTCGGAGAGCGCGATCGGCCGGTGCGTGAGCGCATGCGGTGCGACCGGCACGAGCGCGATCGCCGCGATGCGCGGGTCGAGGATCGGCCCGCCCGCGGACAGCGCGTACGCCGTCGACCCGGTGGGCGTCGCGACGATGAGGCCGTCGGAGCGCATCGCATAGGCGAAACGCCCGTCGATCTCGACCGCGCATTCGAGCATCGTCCCGCCGCCGCCGCGGTTGACCGCGACGTCGTTCAGCGCGATCTCGTCGTTCTCGCGCCGTCCCGGCCGGACGATCGTCGCGGCGAGCATCGTGCGCCGCTCCTCGAGGTGGCGGCCGGCCAGCATCGGTCCGAGTTCGTCTTCCATTCGCGTGAGCGGAATGTCGGTGAGGAATCCGAGCCGGCCGAGATTGACGCCGATCAGCGGCACGTCGTGCGGCGCGAGGCGCCGGGCGATCGAGAGCATCGTGCCGTCGCCGCCCAGCACGATCGCCAGGTCGGCGCGGCCGCCGAGTTCGTCTGCCCCGGCGGTCGCGCGCCCGGCGAGCGGCGCGTGCAACGCGGTCTCCGTCTCGATCACGACGGCGTGCCCGCGCGCGGCCAGGAAGTCGGCCAGCCGCGCGAGCGGGGCCGCGAGGTCCGGCGTGCCGGGCCGCCCGACGATCGCGACGCGGGGGAAGCGGGCGGGAGTCGCGGACATGGCGGAGGATTATTCCACAGCCCCCCGCCCGGCCGCGGTCGGCTCGGCGGACGAACGGCGCGCAGGCACCGGGACCCTCGGCGCGGGGGTTAGAATCGGTCCGAACGGAAGCCCCGCGTGATCGATCCCCGCGCCGCCCACCTGTTGAAGACGCTCGTCGAGCGCTACATCGCCGACGGACAGCCGGTCGGCTCGCGCGCGCTCTCGAAGCAGTCGGGGCTCGAACTCTCGCCCGCCACGGTCCGCAACGTGATGGCGGACCTGGAGGAGATGGGCTTCGTCACGAGCCCGCACACCTCCGCCGGACGCGTGCCGACGCCGAAGGGCTATCGCTTCTTCGTCGACAGCCTCGTCGTCGTGCAGCCGCTCGAGCAGCAGGAGATCCACCGGCTCGAGGGCGGGCTCGTCGCCGACCGGCCGCAGCAGCTCGTGAGCGCGGCCGCCCAGATGCTCTCGCAGCTCACGCACTTCGCCGGCGTCGTGATGGCACCGCGCCGCGAGCCGAGCCTTCGGCACCTCGAGTTCCTGCGGCTCGCCGACCGCCGCGTGCTGCTGATCGTCGTGACCTCGCAGGGCGACGTGCAGAACCGCATCCTGCACACCGAGCACGCCTACACGCAGGCGCAGCTCGTCGAGGCGACCAACTACTTCAACCAGAACTTCGCCGGACGCTCGCTGCCCGCGATCCGCGCCGGACTCGCCGACGAGCTGAAGCGCCTGTCCGACGACATCGCCTCGCTGATGTCGGCCGCCATCGCCGCGGGCGCGGGCGCGATCGACGAGGGCGACACCGTGGTGCTCGCCGGCGAGCGCAACCTCCTCGCCTCCGACGGCGTCGCGTCCAGCATGGAGCGCGTGCGCCGGCTCTTCGACCTGTTCGAGCAGAAGACCTCGCTGCTGCACCTGCTCGACCTCGCGCAGCGCGCCGAGGGCGTGCAGATCTTCATCGGCGGCGAATCGGGGCTCGCGCCGCTCGACGAGATGAGCGTGGTCACCGCACGCTACGAGGTCGACGGGCAGCTGATCGGCACGCTCGGCGTCATCGGGCCGACGCGCATGGCCTACGAGCGCGTGATCCCGATCGTCGACGTGACCGCGAAGCTCCTGTCGAGCGCGCTGGCGCAGCAGCGCGCCGACTCGTGATGACGCGATGAGCGCCGCCGACCACCGCGCGCTGATCGTGCGCTTCTACGACGCGCTCGCGCGGCGCGACGCGGCCGTGATGGCCGCCTGCTACGCGCGCGATGCGACGTTCCGCGACCCGGTGTTCGGCGAGCTCGACGCCGCCGACACCGCGGCGATGTGGCGGATGCTGTGCGCGCGCGGCAAGGATCTCGCGATCACGACCACCGGCGTCCACGCCGACGCGGAAGGGGGGCGCGCGCACTGCCGGGCGACCTACTCGTACGGTCCGACCGCGCGGCCGGTGGCGAACGAGATCGACGCGAGCTTCCGTTTCCGTCGGGGACTCATCGTCGAGCACGTCGACCGATTCGACCTGAAGCGCTGGGCCACGCAGGCGCTCGGGCTCTCCGGACGCGTGCTCGGCTTCACGCCGCTGCTCACGCCGATGGTGCGCCGGCAGGCGAAGGGCGCGCTCGCCGCGTGGCGCAGGCGCGAGCAGGCCGAGTGACAAGCGATCGCCGATGAGTTTCCTGCCCGAGCCGCCGCGCGGCGACCGCCCGGAGAAGCTCGGCGTCCTGCTCGTCAATCTCGGCACGCCGGGCGCGCCGACGCCTGCGGCGGTGCGCCGCTATCTGGCGGAGTTCCTGTCCGACCGCCGCGTGGTCGAGGTGCCGCCGGCGATCTGGCAGCCGATCCTGCACGGCGTCGTGCTGACGACGCGCCCGCAGGCCTCGGCGAAGAAGTACGCGAAGATCTGGACCAAGGACGGCTCGCCGCTCGCGATCCACTCGGTGCGCCAGCGCGTGCTGCTCTTCGGGATGCTCGGGCAGCGCATGAAGCGCGAAGGCTGGCCCGCGGACCACGCGCAGGTCGAACTCGCGATGCGCTACGGCGAGCCGTCGATTCCCGCGGGCATCGACGCGCTGCGCGCGGCCGGCGCGACGAAGCTCCTCGTGCTCCCGCTCTATCCGCAGTACGCGTCCAGCGCGTCGGGGTCGGTGCTCGACGCGGTCGCGGCGCACCTTGCGAAGGTCCGCCGCGCGCCCGCGCTGCGCTTCGTCGACGCGTTCCACGACGACGACGGCTACGTCAAGGCACTCGCGCGGAACGTCAACGACTACTGGACGAAGCACGGCCAGCCCGAGCGGCTGGTGCTCTCGTTCCACGGCATTCCGCGGCGCGCGATCGAGCGCGGCGACCCCTACCGCGCGCAGTGCGAGGCCACCGCGCGGCTCCTCGTACGCGAACTCGGCCTCTCCGCCGATCAGTGGGCGATCGCGTTCCAGTCGCGCTTCGGGCGCGCCGAGTGGCTCACGCCCTACACGGCCGAGGTGCTGGCCGCGCTCGGGGCGGCGAAGGCAAGGCGCGTCGACGTGTTCTGCCCCGGCTTCGTCGCCGACTGCCTCGAGACGCTCGAGGAGATCGGCATCGAGGGCCGCGCGCGGTTCGAGAAGGCCGGCGGCGGCGAGTTCCACGCGATCCCGTGCCTGAACGAGCACCCGCGCTGGATCGCCGCGCTCGCCGACCTCGCGTGGCGGAACTTCGCGGGGTGGCTCGTTTGACAGCCCTGAACCGCTCCATCAGGGTTCAATGGGGTCAGACTCGACTGGCGGATCCATCGGGCCTGACGCCTTCGAACCTGTCGAAGGGGCGGCCGAGACCGACCCCTTCGGGCATGTTTGATGGGATCAATCGAGTCTGACCCCATTGAACCCCGCCGCATCGTCCCCATGATAACCGGATAGTCTACGAGCCCCCGACCGACCCGCAATGAATCCGTCCGACCTTCCGACCGACGGCGAGGACCTGCCCGGCATCGACCGGGTCGCCGACCCCGCACCGGACCTGGCCGAGATCCTCCGGAAGGCCGAGACCGAGGTCGCCGACCTCAAGGACGCCTGGCTGCGGGCGAAGGCCGAGACCGAGAACGTCCGCAAGATCGGGCAGGCCGACGTCGCCCGGGCGCACAAGTTCGCGATCGAGCGCTTCGCGTCCGAACTGCTGCCGGTTCGCGACGCGCTGGAGCAGGCGCTCGCGACCCCGACGGCCACGACCGAGCAGTTGCGCGAGGGCGTCGAACTCACGCTGAAGACGCTCGCCTCGGCGTTCGAGCGTTCGTCGATCGCGGTGATCGATCCCGCCGGCGAGAGGTTCGACCCCAACTTCCACCAGGCGATGACGATGATCCCGTCGGCGAAGCCCGCGCAGACCGTGCTCCAGGTGTTCCAGCGCGGCTACCTGCTGCACGACCGGGTGCTGCGCCCCGCGCTGGTCGCGGTGTCGAGCGGACCCGCCGAGCCCGCCGCGGGCGACGCGTGACCGCCTTGCGTTGACCGCCCCGGACCCCATTTTCGCTTCAGGCACATCCCTACGCATCGGAGCATTTCCATGGCCAAGATCATCGGCATCGACCTCGGGACCACCAACAGCTGCGTCGCCATCGTGGAAGGCGGCCAGACCAAGGTGATCGAGAACTCGGAAGGAACGCGGACCACGCCTTCGGTCGTCGCGTACGCGGACGACGGCGAGATCCTCGTCGGCGCGCCCGCCCGGCGCCAGGCGGTCACCAACGCGCGCAACACGATCTTCGCGGTGAAGCGCCTGATCGGGCGCCGCTTCGAGGAGAAGGAGGTCCAGAAGGACATCGGCCTCATGCCCTACCGGATCGTCAAGGCCGACAACGGCGACGCGTGGGTCGAGGCGCGCGGCAAGAAGATCGCGCCGCAGCAGGTGTCCGCCGAGATCCTGCGCAAGATGAAGAAGACCGCCGAGGACTACCTCGGCGAGGAAGTCACCGAGGCCGTCATCACGGTCCCGGCCTACTTCAACGATTCGCAGCGCCAGGCGACCAAGGACGCGGGGAAGATCGCGGGCCTCGAGGTCAAGCGCATCATCAACGAGCCGACCGCGGCCGCGCTCGCGTTCGGGCTCGACAAGAAGGAGGGCAACCGCAAGATCGCGGTGTACGACCTGGGCGGCGGCACGTTCGACATCTCGATCATCGAAATCGCGGACGTCGACGGCGAGCACCAGTTCGAGGTGCTGTCGACCAACGGCGACACCTTCCTCGGCGGCGAGGACTTCGACCAGCGCCTGATCGACTACATCGTCACCGAGTTCAAGAAGGAGCAGGGCGTCGACCTCAAGAACGACGTGCTCGCGCTGCAGCGCCTCAAGGAGGCCGCGGAGAAGGCGAAGATCGAGCTGTCGTCCTCGCAGCAGACCGAGATCAACCTGCCCTACGTCACGGCCGACCAGAACGGCCCGAAGCACCTGTCGATCAAGGTGACGCGCGCGAAGTTCGAGGCGCTCGTCGAGGACCTGATCGAGCGCACGATCGAGCCCTGCCGCACCGCGATCAAGGACGCCGACGTCAAGCTCGCCGACATCGCCGACGTGATCCTCGTCGGCGGCCAGACGCGCATGCCGAAGGTGCAGGACGTGGTCAAGGCGTTCTTCGGCAAGGAGCCGCGCAAGGACGTGAACCCGGACGAGGCGGTCGCCGCCGGCGCCGCGGTCCAGGCCTCCGTGCTCGCGGGCGACCGCAAGGACGTCCTGCTGCTCGACGTGACCCCGCTGACGCTCGGCATCGAAACGCTGGGCGGCGTGCTGACGTCGCTCATCAAGAAGAACACGACGATCCCGACCAAGGCGCAGAACGTGTTCTCGACCGCGGACGACAACCAGTCGGCGGTGACGATCCACGTGCTGCAGGGCGAGCGCCAGATGGCGTCGGGCAACAAGAGTCTCGGGCAGTTCAACCTCGAGGGCATCCCGCCCGCCCCGCGCGGCGTGCCGCAGATCGAGGTGACCTTCGACATCGACGCGAACGGCATCCTGCACGTGTCGGCGAAGGACAAGGCGACGCAGAAGGAAGCCAAGATCACGATCAAGGCGAACTCGGGACTGTCCGACGACGAGATCCAGCGGATGGTGAAGGACGCCGAGGCGCACGCCGAGGAAGACCGCAAGCTCATGGAGACCGTGCAGGCGCGCAACGGCCTCGACGCGCTGGTCCACAGCGTGAAGAAGTCGATGGGCGAGCACGGCGACAGGATCGGCGCCGACGAGAAGGCGAAGATCGAAGCCGCGCTGAAGGACGCCGAGGAACTCCTGAAGCAGAAGGATGCCGCGAAGGACGCGCTCGAGGCGAAGACCGAGGAGCTCGCGAAGTCCTCGCAGAAGCTCGGCGAAGCGATGTACGCGAAGGCGCAGGCGGAAGCCCAGGCGGCATCGGGCGGGGCGGGCGGCGCGGGCGCCTCGGGTGACCAGGGCGGCGCGCACGGTTCGTCGGCGGGCGACGAGAAGGTCGTCGACGCCGAGTACACGGAGGTGAAGGACAAGAAATAGCAGGCGCGAAGGGGGAAGAGGGAAGGGGGAAGAGTGCGTCGCAACCATCGCGACCTGGACGCCTGGAAGGAAGCGATGGGGTTGGCCGAATCGGTCTACCATTCGACGCGTGGCTATCCTGTGGCGGAACGCTATGGCCTCACGGCGCAGATGCGACGTGCGGCTATTTCCGTTCCTGCCAACATTGCGGAGGGATTCGCGCGGCGCTCGTCGAAGGAGCTCCTGCAGTTTCTCTCGATCGGGGCCGGATCCCTCTCCGAACTCGACACCCTGGTCGAGCTGTCGTCGCGACTGGGCCTTCTCGAAGACGTGGCGGAACTGAGTCGCCGCGTCGACCGCACGAGCGGACTCGTCATGGGGCTCGCGGCATCCATCGAGCGCCGCGTGCGCTGACTCCCTTCCCCCTTCCCTCTTCCCCCTTCCCCGCCTCATGGCCAAACGCGACTACTACACCGTGCTGGGCGTGAATCGCGACGCCTCCGAGGATGACATCAAGAAGTCGTACCGGAAGCTCGCGATGAAGCACCACCCGGACCGCAACCAGGGCGACAAGGCGGCCGAGGAGAAATTCAAGGAGGCGAAGGAAGCCTACGAGATCCTCGCCGACGCGAAGAAACGCGCCGCGTACGACCAGTTCGGCCACGCGGGCGTCGATCCGTCCGCGGGATTCGGGGCCGGCGCGCGCGGCGCGGGCCCGGAAGGTTTCGGCGGCTTCGCGGACGCCTTCGGCGACATCTTCGGAGAGATCTTCGGCCAAGGGCGCGGCGGCGGCGGCAACGGCGTGTTCCGCGGCGCCGACCTGCGCTACAACCTCGAACTCACGCTCGAGGAGGCGGCGCGTGGCACCGAGGCGCGCATCCGCATCCCGGCGATGGAAGGCTGCGAGACCTGCCACGGCAGCGGCGCGAAGCCGGGCACCTCGTCGAAGCCCTGCCCGTCGTGCCAGGGGCGGGGCCAGGTGCGCGTGTCGCAGGGCTTCTTCTCGATCCAGCAGACCTGCCCGCAGTGCCACGGCACCGGGAAGTACGTCCCCGATCCCTGCGCGACCTGCGGAGGAGCGGGGCGCGTGCGCAAGCACAAGACGCTGTCGGTGAAGATCCCCGCGGGCGTCGACCAGGACGACCGCATCCGGCTCTCGGGCGAAGGCGAGGCGGGCGTCAACGGCGGCCCGCCCGGCGATCTCTACGTCGTCGTGCAACTGAAGCCGCACGCGGTGTTCCAGCGCGAGGGCGCCGACCTGCACTGCGAGATGCCGATCAGCTTCGCGACCGCCGCGCTCGGCGGCGAGATCGAGATCCCGACGCTCGACGGCCACGCGAAAGTGAAGATCCCGCCCGAGACGCAGACCGGGCAGGTGTTCCGCCTGCGCAACAAGGGCATCCGGCCTGTGCGCGGCTCGGTCACCGGCGACCTCTATTGCCACGTCGCGCTCGAGACGCCGGTGAAGCTCACCTCGCGCCAGAAGGAGATCCTGCGCGAGTTCGAATCGATCAACCAGGAAGATCCCGAAGCGCACAGCCCGAAGCAGAAGACCTTCTTCGACAAGCTGAAGGCGTTCTTCGGCTGACCGCGCTGCACCGGGACCGGCCGCGAGCCTCCTCGTGACCTCGCCGAACGCCCCGGTCGGCATCCTGCTCGCCGCGGGATCCGCGCGCCGCTTCGGCGGAGACAAGCTGCTCGCGTTGCTGCCCGACGGCACGCCGGTCGGCGTCGCGTCCGCTCGCACGCTCGTCGCGGTGCTGCCGCGCACGGTGGCGGTCGTGCGGTCCGGCGACGATGCGCTCGCCGATGCGCTCGCCGATGCGGGCGCGACGATCGTGCGCTGCGCGCGTGCCGACGAAGGCATGGGCGCGAGCCTCGCCTGCGGCGTGGGGGCGACCTCCGGCGCGTCGGGCTGGGTCGTCGCGCTCGCCGACATGCCCTGGATCGCGCGCACGACGATCGCCCGCGTGCGCGCGGCGCTCGATGCCGGCGCAGGCATCGCGGCACCCTGCGTCCGCGGCGAACGCGGGCACCCGGTGGGCTTCTCGTCGGCGTTTCGCGATGCGCTCGCCGCGCTCGGCGGCGATGAAGGCGCGCGGTCGATCCTCGCGTCCCGCCGCGACGAGATCATGCGCATCGAGGTCGACGATCCCGGCGCGCTGCGCGACGTCGACCGGCCGTCCGATCTCGCGCCATGACCGAACCCGAGCCGAACGAGGACGGGTCGCGCCGCATCGCGACGTCGTTCCGGGCGTCGCTCGGCACGGTCGTGTAGCCCTGTGATGACGGTGCTCGGCGGGGCGCGCAGTTCGATCACCTGAAACCCATGGGGCCGCACGGTCGCGCAGATGCTCGGCGTCGCGATGGCCGCGGCGCTCGCCGGGCTCGCGATCGGCTCGTTCTTCCGATATCAGGTACCCGCCGGGAACAGCTCGGGCTGTGCGGCGGAGGGCTCGCTCGCGCGCGTCGTCCACCAGGCGCGAAGCTCCTCGCTCTCGAGCGGCGGGCACACGAGGAAGCCCTGCGCGTACTCGCAGCCGTGCCGGCGCAGGAACTCGATCTGCGGGCGCGTCTCGACGCCCTCCGCGACGCAACGCAGGCCGAGCGAGCGGGCGAGCGCGATGATCGCCTGCGTGATCGTCTCGTCGTTGGGATTGCGCTCGATGCCGTGGACGAAGCGCTGGTCGATCTTGAGCCCCTGGATCGGCAGCCGCGCGAGGTAGGAGAGCGACGAGTAGCCGGTGCCGAAGTCGTCCACGGTGATCGACACCCCCATCTCCTTCAGCTTGCCGAGCGTCGCGACCACCTTGTCCGGGTGCGTGATGATCACGCTCTCGGTGATCTCGAGGTCGAGTTCGCGCGCGGCGAGGCCCGAACTCGCGAGCGCCTCGGTGACGATCGCGAGCCAGCTCTCGTGCTGGAGTTGCTGCACCGACAGGTTGACCGACAGACGCATCGGCATTCCGCGGCGATGCCAGTCGGCGACCTGCCGGCAGGCCTCGCGCAGCACGCGCGCGCCGAGCGCCTGGATCATGCCGGACTCCTCGGCGATCGGAATGAACTCCGACGGCCCGATGACGCCGCGCTCGGGGTCGCGCCAGCGCAGGAGCGCCTCGACCGCGAGCGCGCGCCCGGTGGCGGTCGCGACCTGCGGCTGGTAGACGAGGAAGAACTCGTCGTCCATCAGGCCGCGGCGCATGTCGGTCTCGATCTGCAGGCGCTGCTGGACACGAGCGTTCATGTCGGCCGTGTAGAAGCGGTAGGCGTTGCGGCCCGCTTCCTTCGCGGCGTACATCGCGGTGTCCGCCTGCTTGATCAGCGTCGCCGGATCCTGGGCATCGAGCGGGAAGATCGACACGCCGACCGAGCAGGTGAGCGTCGGCGACTGGTCGGCCACCTTGAACGGCGCGAGGAACGATTCGCGCACGCGATGGACGACGCTCATCACCTCGAAGGTCGCGTGCGCCGGGTCGAGGCCCGGCAGCACCAGCACGAATTCGTCGCCGCCCAGGCGCGCGACCGTGTCCGACTCGCGCACCGCGCCGCCGAGCCGCTGCGCGATCGACTGCAGCAACTGGTCTCCCGCGTCGTGTCCGAGCGTGTCGTTGATGCGCTTGAAATGGTCGAAGTCGAGGAACAGGCAGGCGACCTGCGTGCCGTCGCGCTGCGCGGTGGCGATGATCTGGCGCAGCCGCTGGTTCAAGAGCGAGCGGTTCGGCAGTCCGGTCAGGATGTCGTGCTGCGCGAGCTTGTAGGCGTGCGCGGTGGCGATCTCGAGCTCGCGCGTGCGCTGCGCCACCTTGTCCTCGAGCGTGCGCTGGTAGCTCACGACCTCGGCCTGCGACTCGGCGAGCCGCTTGGTCATGTGGTTGAACGTGTGGGTCAGAAGGCCCAGTTCGTCGCGCGAGCGGGTCGGCACGTGCACGTCGAGGCGGCCGCCGGCGACCGAGCGCGCCGCGCGCATCAGCCGCCGCATCGGCGCGACCAGCCGGTGCGACACGACGAGCGCCATCAGCATCGCCAGCACGAGCACGATCGCGACGACGGTCAGCACGCCGGCGGCATAGGTGCGAAACCGCGCGGCCTGCGTCTGCAGCGAGAGCCCCACCTGGACCCGGCCGATCACCTCGCCCGCGCGGAGCGAGGCCCGCGCGGCCAGCGAGGAGCCGACGCGGATCGGCGCCACCGTCTCCACGTACGTCGACGACCCGAGGGTCCGGCGCAGCGATACCGGAGCCTGGTTCGAGCCGGGCGCAGGCGGCGGCAGCGGTTCGGCCGAGGCGGAGTCCCCGTAGCGCCGCTCCGCGACCCGACGGCCCTTCGTGTCGATGACGATGACGTAGCCGAGGATCGTACCCGGTTCGAGCGTCCTCAGCACCTGCTCGATCGACGCGCGATCGCCGGTGGCGAGCGGTTCGGCGGCGATCTCCGCGAGCATCGTCGCGAGCGTGGTGGCCCGGGCGCGAAGCTCGATCTCTCCTCCGGCCCACTCGCGCCAGAACGTGTAGCCGGTGATCGCGACCGCGGTCAGGAACACGAGGCTCGCGGTCAGGAACTGGAACTTGGTGAGGAGCCCGACACGGACCGGCGGCAGGACGATGGGCGCGACGGTGTCCGCGGCGAGCGGCGGACTGTGACGGCGCAGGCGGCGCAGGAGCCGCGAGCGCCGGCCTTCGCGTTCGGGCGGCGCTCCCGTCCCGCTCATCGCGCGCGGCCTCGCGCAGGGCGACGGGGTGCGGGCGCGGGCAGGGAGGTCATGTCACGCTGCGGTTGAGCCGGACGACGAAACGCCGGACGAACGCCCGGGCTTCGGCGCACCGGCCGAATCGTCAACCCGGAGCAACCCGCGTGCCACGGCCGCTCCGACTCCGCCGATCAGGCGGAGGCGACCGGAATCCTGCCGATCCGCGCCTGCCACTCGCGCGGGCCGGTCTCGTGCACCGAAGTGCCGTTCGCGTCGACCGCCACCGTCACCGGCATGTCGCGGACGTCGAACTCGTAGATCGCCTCCATCCCGAGGTCCGGGAACGCGAGCACCCGCGCGCCGCGGATCGCTTTCGCGACGAGGTACGCCGCGCCTCCGACCGCCATCAGGTACGCCGCGCGGTGCTTGCGGATCGCCTCGATCGCGACCGGACCGCGCTCGGCTTTCCCCACCATCGCGACGAGCCCGGTCTGCGCGAGCATCGTCTCGGTGAACTTGTCCATGCGCGTCGACGTCGTGGGGCCGGCCGGTCCGACGACCTCGTCGCGCACCGGGTCGACCGGGCCGACGTAGTAGATGACCCGGCGGGTGAAGTCGACCGGGAGCGTCTCGCCCTTCGCCAGCATGTCGACGATGCGCTTGTGCGCGGCGTCGCGGCCGGTGAGCATCCGGCCGTTCAGCAGCAGGCGCTCGCCCGGCTTCCACGATGCGACTTGGGCGGGGGTCAGCGTGTCGAGGTCGACGCGCCGCGACTCGGGCGCGGGCGTCCACTCGACCTTCGGCCAGCGCGACAGGTCCGGCGGGTCGAGCCTCGCCGGCCCGCCGCCGTCGAGCGTGAAGTGCGCGTGCCGCGTGGCCGCGCAGTTCGGGATCATCGCCACCGGCAGGCTCGCCGCGTGCGTCGGGTAGTCGAGGATCTTCACGTCGAGCACGGTCGAAAGGCCGCCGAGTCCCTGCGCGCCGATGCCGAGCGCGTTGACCTTGTCCATCAGTTCGAGCCGCAACTCCTCCAGGCGGTTCTTCGGCCCGCGCGCGCGAAGCTCGTGGATGTCGATTCGCTCCATCAGCGCTTCCTTCGCGAGCACCATCGCCTTCTCGGCGGTTCCGCCGATGCCGATCCCCAGCATGCCCGGCGGGCACCAGCCGGCGCCCATCGTCGGCACCGTCTTCAGCACCCAGTCGACGATCGAGTCGGACGGGTTCAGCATCGCGAGCTTCGACTTGTTCTCGCTGCCGCCGCCTTTCGCCGAGATGCGGACGTCGATCGTGTCGCCGGGCACCAGGTCGAAGTGCACGACCGCCGGCGCGTTGTCCTTCGTGTTCGTGCGCCGGCCCGCGGGGTCGACGAGCACGGAGGCGCGCAGCCGGTTGTCCGGATGGTTGTAGGCGCGGCGCACGCCTTCGTTGACCATCTCGGTGACCGACATCGTCGCGCCCTCGAAGCGCACGTCCATGCCGACCTTCACGAACGCGACGACGATGCCGGTGTCCTGGCAGATCGGCCGGTGACCCTCGGCGCACATGCGCGAATTGGTGAGGATCTGCGCGATCGCGTCCTTCGCGGCCGGCGACGCCTCGGCGGCCCAGGCCTCGCCGAGCGCCTCGATGTAGTCGACCGGGTGGTAGTACGAGATGTACTGAAGGGCGTCGGCGACGCTCGTGATCAGGTCGTCCTGTCGAATCGCGCGCATGGCCGGCCTCCGAGGTCAGTGTGCGTCGGCCGCGGCGCCCGCGTGGCGCGCCGCGTGCGCCTTCGGCTGCGGCATCAGCCGGTCGGTGACGGCGATCGCCATCGCCGACAGCAGGAAGGTGATGTGGATCGCGGTCTGCCACAGCAGCGTCTTCTCGTCGTACGCGGATGCGTTGATGAACGTGCGCAGCAGGTGGATCGACGAGATGCCGATGATCGCGGTGGCGAGCTTCACCTTGAGCACGCTCGCGTTGACGTGCGAGAGCCACTCCGGCTGGTCCGGATGGCCCTCGAGCCGCATGCGCGAGACGAAGGTCTCGTAGCCGCCGATGATCACCATGATGAGGAGGTTCGAGATCATCACCACGTCGATCAAGCCGAGCACGAGCAGCATCGTGAGCGTCTCGCGCGACTGCTCGGTGCTCCCGGCCGCGCCGGGCACCGCCACGGACCTGCGGATGGCCTCGAGGGCGTCCGCGTCGCCGAACGACGCCTGCAGCAGGTGGACGAGTTCGACCCAGAACTGCCAGACGTAGACGCACTGCGCGAGGATGAGGCCCAGGTAGAGCGGCAACTGGAGCCAGCGGGACAGGAAGATGATCCGGGGCAACGGGTGCATCGTGCGCGCTGCCCCCGGAGGAGGAGCATGGAGGGACCGGGGCATGGGGAGGACACGGAAGGCGGACCGGCAAGTCTAGCATCGGCGTCGCGCGGGCCGCCCGGGCGCCGACGGTCCCGGATCGAGGGTCGCCGACCGGACCGGCCGCGCCGCCTTGTCGCGCGTCAAGACCTGCGCATTGCGCCTGCGCGCATGCCTTCGGTAGACTGGTCGTCCCCCGATGAGGAAGCACCGCGGCCGAGGCCAGCGGTGTCCCGCGTCACGACGAGGAGCCGGCCAGCATGTCCACGAACATCCAATCGGTGCTTCAGGAGAATCGCCATTTCGCCCCGTCGGCGGCGTTCGTCGCGCAGGCGAACGTCAAGCCGGCCGACTTCGCCGCGCTCAACGCCGAGGCGGCGCGCGACTACGAGGGCTTCTGGGCGCGGCTCGCGCGCGAGAATCTCGCCTGGCACAAGCCGTTCACGCAGGTCCTCGACCAGTCGAACCCGCCGTTCTACCGCTGGTTCGCCGACGGCGAATTGAACGCGTCGTACAACTGCCTCGACCGCAACGTCGAGGCGGGCCGGGGCGACCGGGTCGCCATCGTCTTCGAGAGCGACGACGGCAAGGTCACGAAAGTGACCTACCGTGACCTCCTCGCGCGCACCTGCCGCCTCGCCAACGGGCTCAAGTCTCTCGGCGTGCAGAAGGGCGATCGGGTGATCATCTATGTCCCGATGTCGGTCGAGGGCGTGGTCGCGATGCAGGCCTGCGCGCGCATCGGCGCGACGCACTCGGTGGTGTTCGGCGGCTTCTCGGCGAAGTCGCTGCAGGAACGGATCATCGACGCCGGTGCGAAGTACGTGATCACGGCGGACGAGCAGATGCGCGGCGGCAAGGCGCTGCCGATCAAGGCGATCGTCGACGAGGCGATCGGACTGGGCGGCTGCGAGCACGTGAAGAGCGTCGTGGTCTACCGGCGCACCGGCAACGCGGTGACGATGAAGGCCGGGCGCGACGTGTGGATGCACGATCTCGTCGCGAAGCAGGCGGACGCCTGCCCGCCGACCTGGGTCGGCGCCGAACACCCGCTGTTCGTCCTCTACACGTCGGGCTCGACCGGCAAACCGAAGGGCGTGCAGCACTCGACCGCCGGCTACCTGCTGTGGTGCGCGCTCACGATGAAGTGGGTGTTCGATCTCAAGCCGAACGACGTCTTCTGGTGCACCGCCGACATCGGCTGGGTGACCGGCCACTCGTACATCACCTACGGCCCGACCGCCGTCGGCGGCACCGAGGTGGTGTTCGAAGGCGTGCCGACCTGGCCGAACGCGGGCCGCTTCTGGGAGATCATCGCGCGGCACAAGGTCACCGTCTTCTACACCGCGCCGACCGCGATCCGCTCGCTCATCAAGCTCGCCGATTCGGACGCCGCGGTGCATCCGTCGCGCTACGACCTCTCGTCGCTGCGCCTCCTGGGCTCGGTCGGCGAGCCGATCAATCCCGAGGCGTGGATGTGGTACTACCGCAACGTCGGCCGCGAGAAGTGCCCGATCGTCGACACCTGGTGGCAGACCGAGACCGGCGGCCACATGATCACGCCGCTGCCCGGCGTCACCGCGCTGCGCCCCGGGTCGTGCACGCTGCCGCTCCCCGGCATCATGGCCGCGATCGTCGACGAGACCGGCCACGACGTTCCGAACGGGCAGGGCGGCATGCTGGTGGTGAAGAAGCCGTGGCCCGCGATGATCCGCACGATCTGGGGCGACCCGGACCGCTACCGCAAGAGCTATTTCCCCGACGAGCTCGGCGGGCGGCTCTACCTCGCGGGCGACGGGTCGGTGCGCGACCCCGAGCACGGGTACTTCACGATCATGGGCCGCATCGACGACGTGCTCAACGTGTCGGGGCACCGGCTCGGCACGATGGAAGTGGAGTCGGCGCTGGTGGCGAATCCGATCGTGGCGGAGGCCGCGGTCGTCGGCCGCCCGGACGACATGACCGGCGAGGCGGTGTGTGCGTTCGTGGTGCTGAAGCGCCCGCGGCCCACCGGCGACGAGGCCCAGAAGCTCGCGAAGGAGCTGCGCGACTGGGTCGGCAAGGAGATCGGACCGATCGCGAAGCCCAAGGACATCCGCTTCGGCGACAACCTGCCGAAGACCCGGTCCGGCAAGATCATGCGCCGGCTCCTGCGTTCGATCGCGAAGGGCGAGGCGATCACGCAGGACGTGTCGACGCTCGAGAATCCGGCGATCCTCGACCAGCTGAAGCAGTCGGCCTGACGCGCGCCGGAACCCCGGAGCCGGCCGCCGCGCGATGTCCGACCACGACGCGCTCGTCGCGCTCTCGCCGCTCGACGGGCGCTACGCGGCGCAGGTCGAGGCGCTGCGCGCGCACTTCTCCGAGTTCGGGCTGATCCGCAACCGGATCCGCGTCGAGCTCGCCTGGCTCGACGCGCTCGCGTCGGAAGCCGCGATCGCCGAGGTGCCGGCCTTCGACGAGGCGTCGAGGCGCGCGATCGCGCAGGCGCTCGCCTCGTTCTCCACCGCCGACGCCGCGCGGGTCAAGGCGATCGAGGCGACGACCAACCACGACGTCAAGGCGGTCGAGTACTGGCTGAAGGAGCGTCTGGGACAGGTGCCCGGCGTCGCGAAGGTGCTGGAGTTCGTCCACTTCGCGTGCACCTCCGAGGACATCAACAACCTCGCGCACGCGCTCGCGCTCGCCGAGGCGCGCCGCGACATCCTGCTGCCCGCGCTCGCCGCGCTCACCTCCGACCTGCGCGTCATGGCGCACGCGCAGGCCGGCCGCGCGATGCTCGCCCGCACCCACGGCCAGCCGGCGACGCCGACGACGCTCGGCAAGGAGATCGCCAATCCGCTCGCCCGCTTCGAGCGCGCGGGCGCCGCGTTCGAGCGCGTCGAGCTGCTGGGCAAGATGAACGGCGCGACGGGCAGTTACAACGCGCACGTCGCCGCGTACCCGGAGGTCGACTGGGAGAAGCTCGCCGCGCGCGTCGTCGCGTCGCTGGGCCTCGCGTTCAACCGGTACACGACGCAGATCGAGCCGCACGACTGCGTCGCCGAGTACTTCGACGCGCTCGCGCGCATCGGCACGATCGCGATCGACCTGGACCGCGACCTGTGGGGCTACGTGTCGCTCGGCTACTTCCGGCAGCGCACGAAGGCGGGCGAAGTCGGCAGCTCGACGATGCCGCACAAGGTCAATCCGATCGACTTCGAGAACTCGGAAGGCAACCTCGGCATCGCGAACGCGCTCGCGCGCCACTTCGCCGACAAGCTCCCGGTCTCGCGCTGGCAGCGCGACCTGACCGACTCGACGGTGCTCCGCAACATGGGCGTGGCGATCGGCCACGCGCTGATCGGCTGGAACGCGCTCCGCCGCGGCCTCGCGAAGCTCGAGGTGGACGGCGCGCGGCTCGACGCGGACCTCGACGCGAACTGGGAGGTGCTGGCGGAGCCGATCCAGACGGTGATGCGGCGCTACGGACTCCCCGAACCCTACGAGCAGTTGAAGGCGCTCACGCGCGGACAGCGCGGCATGTCGCGCGAAACGCTGCACGCGTTCATCGACGGCCTCGCGCTGCCCGCCGATGCGAAGGCGCGGCTCAAGGCGCTGACGCCGGCCACCTACACCGGGATCGCCGCGAAGCTCGCGCGCGACGTCTAGCCCGACTCGCCGGACCCGAGGCCGGCGCGCGCGCGGCGTTCCCTGAGGAAGGTCGCGGCCACCGGCATCAGCGACACGACGACGATGCCGATCACGATGAACGTCAGGTTGTCCCTGACCCAGGGAATGTTGCCGAACAGGTAGCCCGCGTAGACGAGCGAGGCGATCCACAGCACGCCGCCGGCGATGTTGTACGACAGGAAGCGCGGGTAGGACATCTGCGCGACGCCCGCGAGGAACGGCGCGAAGGTCCGCACGATCGGCACGAAGCGCCCGATGACGATGGTCACGCCGCCGTAGCGGTCGTAGAAGTCCTGCGTGCGCTTGAGGTGCGCCTGGCGGATCCAGCGCGAATCGGGCCGGCGGTAGACCTTCGGTCCGATCGTGCGTCCGATCGCGTAGTTGACCGAGTCGCCGAGGATCGCGGCCGCCGCGAGCGCGAGCACGAGCAGGTGGACGTTGAGGCCCGCGACCGCGACGACCGTACCGGCGATGAACAGCAGCGAGTCGCCGGGCAGGAACGGGAAGACGACGAGCCCGGTCTCCGCGAAGATGACGACGAACAGCAGCGCGTAGAGCCAGGGCCCGTAGACGGAGGCGAACTGCGCGAGCGTCTGGTCGAGCGAGAGGAGCGAATAGAAGAGGGTGGTCAGCACCGGCTACGGGAGGATCTTGTCGCCGGCGGCGCCCTCGCGCTTCTCCGGACGGACCAGGTCCTCGCGCGACACGCCCATCCACATGACGAGCGGGGCCATCACCAGCACCGACGAGTAGATGCCGAACAGGATGCCGATCGTGAGCGCCAGCGCGAAGTAGTGCAGCGTCTCGCCGCCGAAGATCAGCATCGAGGTCACCATGATCTGCGTGCTGCCGTGCGTGATGACGGTGCGCGACATCGTGCTCGTGATCGCGTTGTCGATCACGTGCGTGACCGTCGCCTTGCGCATCTTGCGGAAATTCTCCCGGATCCGGTCGGCGACGACGACCGACTCGTTGACCGAGTAGCCCAGCACCGCGAGCAGCGCCGCCAGCACCGGGAGCGAGAACTCCCACTGGAAGAAGGCGAAGAAGCCCATGATGATGATGACGTCGTGCAGGTTCGCGACGATCGCCGCGACCGCGAAGCGCCACTCGAAGCGCATCGCCAGGTAGCCGACGATCCCGATCACGACGAGCAGCAGGGCGAGCGCGCCGTTCTCGTAGAGCTCCTTGCCGACCTGCGGCCCGACGAACTCGACGCGCACCTGCGTCGCCGTCGGGTCGTCCGCCTTGAGCGCGGCCATCACCCGCTCGGAGAGCTGCGCGGAGGAGACGCCCGGCTTGAGCGGCAGGCGCACGAGCGCGGTGTTCGCCGATCCGAACGCCTGGGCCGAGTACTCGCCCACGTCGAGCTTGTCGATCACGGCGCGCACGCGGTTGAAGTCGACCGCGTGCGCGTACTCGACCTCGATCACGGTGCCGCCGCGGAAGTCGACGCCGAAGTTGAGACCGCGATGCGCGAGGAAGAACACGGCGGCGAGGAACGTGACGACCGAGATCACGTTGAACACCAGCGCGTGCCGCATGAACGGGATGTCGCGCTTGAAGCGGAAGAATTCCATGGTGCGGGTTCCGTGTTCGTGCGTTCGTCGGCGCGCGCGTCAGCCCTTCGCGGGCGTGGCGGCGGGCGGACCCGGCCGCCAGATCTGGCCGATCGAGATGCGGTCGAGCTTGCGGCGACCGCCGTAGACCAGCGCGACGATGCCGCGCGAGACGAACACCGCCGAGAACATCGACGTCAGGATGCCGATGCAGTGGACGACGGCGAAGCCCTTGACCGGCCCGGTGCCGAACAGGAACAGCGCGATGCCGGCGATCAGCGTCGTGATGTTCGAGTCGAGGATGGTGCCCCAGGCGCGCTCGTAGCCCGCCTGGATGGCGGCGTGCGGCGTCGCGCCCCAGCGCAGCTCCTCGCGGATGCGCTCGTTGACGAGCACGTTCGCGTCGATCGCCATGCCGAGCGTCAGCGCGATCGCGGCGATGCCGGGCAGGGTCAGCGTGGCCTGAAGCATCGACAGGATCGAGACCAGCAGCAGCAGGTTGATCGTCAGGCAGATCGTCGAGATCACGCCCATCAGCATGTAGTAGGCGCAGATGAACGTCGACAGGACCAGGAAGCCCCACAGGACCGAGTGAAAGCCCTTGTCGATGTTCTCCTTGCCGAGCGACGGGCCGACGGTGCGCTCCTCGACGATCTCCATCGGCGCCGCCAGCGCGCCCGCGCGCATCAGCAGCGCGATGTCGTTCGCCTCGCGCGTGGTCATCGCGCCCGAGATCTGCACCCGGCCGCCGCCGATCTCGGTGCGGATCACCGGCGCGGTGATGAGTTCGGCGCGGTTCTTCTCGACCAGGACGATGGCCATGCGCTTGCCGACGTTCTCGCGCGTGATCTCCTTGAAGATCCGCGCCCCGGTGCCGTCGAGGTTCACGTGGACGGCGGGTTCGTTCGTCTGCTGGTCGAAGCCGGGCTGGGCGTCGTTGATCCGGTCGCCGGTGAGCACGACCTGTCGTTTGACCAGCACCTTCCCGCCGCGACGCTCGGTGAGGAGGTCGTTGCCGAACGGGATGTTGCCGGACATCGCCTGCTCGAACGCGCCCGGATCCTCGTTGACCATCCGGACCTCGAGCGTCGCTGTGCGCCCGAGGATGTCCTTGGCGTGCGCGGTGTCCTGCACGCCGGGCAGTTGCACGACGACACGCTCGGCGCCCTGCTGCTGGATGATCGGTTCGGCCACGCCGAGTTCGTTCACCCGGTTGCGCAGGATCTGGACGTTCTGCTGGATCGCGCCGTCCTGCAGCCGCTTCTGCGCCTCCGGGCGCAGCGTGGCGGCGATGCGGTACTCGCCCGGGACGCCGTCCTGCGCGCGCGCCACGAGGTCGGGATAGCTCCGGTCGATCGCGAGCAGCGCCTTGTTGCGCTCGGCCTCGTCGCGGAAGCGGAGCAACACGCCGCTGCCGTCGCGCGCGACGCCCGAATACTGGATCTTCTCGTTGCGCATCAGGCTGCGGAGGTCGGCGGCGTAGCGGTCGCCGGCCTTCTCCATCGCGGCCTTCATGTCGACCTGCAGCAGGAAGTGCACGCCGCCGCGCAGGTCGAGGCCGAGGAACATCGGCAGCGCGCCGATCGAAGCGAGCCAGCGCGGGGAGGTCGACAGCAGGTTGAGCGCGACGATGTAGCCGTCGCCGAGCTTCGCGGCGATCGCGTCGCGCGCCTTCAGTTGCGTGTCCGTGTCGTCGAAGCGGACCTTGACCCCGGTCGCGTCGAGGACCGCGCCGGTGAACGGGATCGACGCCGCCTCGAGCGTCTTCTCGACCGACGCCAGGAGCGCGCTGTCGAGCTTCACGCCGGCCTGCGAGGTGGAGACCTGGACCGCCGGCGCGTTGGGGAAGAAGTTCGGGAGCGTGTAGAGGAAGCCGATCGTGACGGCGATGCCGATCACGACGAATTTCCAGAGCGGATAGCGGTTCATGTCGGCTGGTTTCCGGGTGCAGGACGGCCGCGGCGCGTTTCTCCTACAAGGACTTGAGGGTGCCCTTCGGGAGCAGCTGCGAGACCGCGTGGCGCTGCACGCGGATCTCGACGCCCTGCGCGATCTCGAGGGTCACGTACTGGTCCTCGACCTTCGACACGCGCCCGACGACGCCGCCCGCCGTGACCACCTCGTTGCCCTTCTCGAGCGCATCGATCATCGCCCGGTGTTCCTTCTGCTTCTTCTGCTGCGGCCGGATCATCAGAAAATAGAAGATCGCGAAGATCGCGACCATCGGCAGCATCGTGGCGAGCAGGCTCTCGGTGCCGCCGGAAGCGGCGGCTTGGGCGTACGCGGGGGAGATCAGCACGTTAAAGGCTCCGGAAGTGGGGCGCGAACCCGATCGGGGTCTCGAACCCCGGCCGATCGTCCCCGGGCGGGGACACGCGGCCGGACGACGAATCGGACGGTCGGGTCGGGCGAACCCGAAAGTCTACCACGCACCCGACCTCCTTCCGGGCGTGCCCGGCGCTCCTGCTATTCGACCTCGCCGCCGGGAGCGCCGTTCCGTGTCCGGTCGGCGTGGAAGCCGGCGGCCCAGGCCGCGAAGCGGCCCGCCGCGATCGCCGCGCGCATCTCCGCGGCGAGCGTCAGGTAGTAGTGGAGGTTGTGGATCGTCGCGAGCCGGGCGCCCAGGATCTCGCCGACGCGTTGCAGGTGGTGGAGGTAGGCGCGCGAGTAGCCGCGGCAGGTCGGACAGGCGCAGGTCGGATCGACCGGGCCGGTGTCGCTCCGGTGGCGGGCGTTGCGGATCTTGACGTCGCCGTGGCGCGTGAAGAGCCAGCCGTTGCGGGCGTTGCGCGTGGGCATCACGCAGTCGAACATGTCGATGCCGGCGGCGACGCCCGCGACGATGTCCTCGGGGGTCCCGACGCCCATCAGGTAGCGCGGCCGGTCCGCGGGAAGCCGCGGCGCCGTGTGCGCGAGCATGCGCAGCATCTCGGGTTTGGGTTCGCCCACCGAAAGGCCGCCGATCGCGTAGCCGTCGAAGCCGATCGACGCGAGTTCGGCGATCGACTCGTCCCGCAGGTCCTCGTACATGCCGCCCTGAACGATCCCGAACAGCCGGTTCGCGTTGCCCTCGTGCGCGGCGCGCGAGCGTCGGGCCCAGCGCATCGACAGTCCCATCGACTGCGCCGCCTCGTCCCGCGACGCCGGGTACGGCGTGCATTCGTCGAACGCCATGACGATGTCGGAGTCGAGCGAGCGCTGGATCGCCATCGACGTCTCGGGGGTGAGGAACAGGCGGTCCCCGTTCACCGGCGAGGCGAAGGCGACCCCCTCCTCGGAGATCTTGCGCAATGCCCCCAGGCTGAACACCTGGAACCCGCCCGAATCGGTGAGGATCGGGTGCGGCCAGTTCATGAAGCGGTGGAGGCCGCCGTGCGCGTCGATCACCTCGGTGCCGGGGCGCAGCCACAGGTGGAAGGTGTTGCCGAGCACGATCGACGCCCCGGCGGCGGCGAGTTCGTCGGGCGACATCGCCTTGACCGTGCCGTAGGTGCCGACCGGCATGAACACCGGCGTCTCGACGACGCCGTGGGCGAGCGCAAGGCGCGCGCGGCGCGCCGCGCCGTCCGTCGCGAGGACGGTGAACGCCATCGTCACGTCTTGCCGTCTAGCGACGGCGAACCGGGACGAGCGTCAGCGCCGACGCCGCGAGGAGCAGGCTCAGCGCGAGCCACATCAGCGGCCCGCCCACCGGAACCAGCATCGGCGTCGACGGGATCGCGCGGTTCCTGGCCGACACGACGCCGTTGGTGCACCGGATCGTGGTGATCGACACTCCCTGCTGGACGCCCCCCAGCATCACGCGGGTCGTGAACACCATCTCGTAGGTCGCTGACGGAAGCGGTGCCGGGAACACCCGGTCGAACTTGGTGACGAAGGTCGCCGGACCGGTCTTGAGGTCGAGTTCGTAGGTGTCGTAGGGCAGGCCGTCGAGCGTGGTCGACCCCGGGCCGGAGACCGGCCCGCCGACCACCGCCAGGTTGCCGGTGGCGTTCACGACGAACGCCGTCTGCGAGCATTCGCCGGCGAAGTTCGAATAGGTGAGGGCGTCGTTCACGACCTTGACCGCCGGCGCGGGTTCGCCGCGCTCGCCGCTGGACTTCGCGGACGCGGACCCGGTCACGAGCATGCCGGCGACCGCGAGCGCCGCGAGGCATGCGCGGGCCGCACGCGACGCGCGCAGCGTCGGACCTTCGCCGGCCGAAACGCCGGACGGGGTGGCACCGAGCCACCGGGAGGCGATCTTCAATGGACTGGAGCAGGCGATCGCGCGGTCCGACATCCGGCCGGCGCCCGCCCACCATGCAATTGCGTTGTCCAAGCTTAGCGGGACTCTGGAGCGCTTGCCAAGGCGGAACCGGCATCCGGATCGAGAAAACCGACGAAAAGTGGCGAAAACTTCGCCGGAAGACCAGAAATGTCGCCAAACGGCGACGGAAATCCCCGTCAACCGGCCGGATCGGAGGCCTTTTCGAGCAGCATCGCGTCGCCATAGCTGAAGAAGCGGTAGCGCCGGGCGACGGCGTGGGCATAGGCGCGCGCGATGGTTTCGCGCCCCGCGAACGCGCTGACGAGCATCAGCAGCGTCGAGCGCGGCAGGTGGAAATTGGTGAGGAGCCGGTCGACGCTGCGGAAGCGGTAGCCGGGACGAATGAAGAGATCCGTTTCGCCCGCGCCGGCCGCGAGGCTGCCGCCCTCGGACGCGGCTTCGAGCGCGCGCGCGGTCGTCGTGCCGATCGCGAGCACGCGGTTTCCGCGCGCCCGCGCGATGGCAATCTCGCGCACCGTGGCCTTCGAAACCTCGTACCGCTCGGCGTGCATCCGGTGGCGGTCGAGGTCGCGGCTGCGCACCGGCAGGAACGTGCCAGCGCCGACGTGCAGCGTGACGCGCGCGAGCGACACGCCGCGCGAGGCGAGGCGAGCGAGCATCGGACGGTCGAAGTGCAGGCCGGCGGTCGGCGCGGCGGCCGCACCGGGATGGCGGGCGTAGACGGTCTGGTAGCGCTCGGCGTCCTCGGGCGAGGGCGGGCGTGCGATGTACGGGGGCAGCGGCATCGCGCCGTGCCGTTCGAGCCAGGCGTCGAGCGGTCCGGTGCCGTCGAATCTCAGGCGGACGAAACCGCCGTCACGCTCGAGTACCTCGGCGCGGGCGCCGGAGGCGAGCAGGATCTCGCTTCCGGACTTCGGCGGATGGCTCGCCCGAACCTGCGCCACCGCGTCCGCCTCGCCGGTGAGGCGCTCGATCAGGAGTTCGACCCGGCCGCCGGTGGGCTTCGTGCCGTGGAGCCGGGCCCGGATCACGCGCGTGTCGTTCATGACGACGACGTCGCCCGCCTCGACGAGCGACTCCAGGTCGACGAACGCGAGGTCGGCGAGCCGCTCGCCGTCGACGTGGAGCAGCCGGCTGCCCGTGCGCTCGGCCGACGGCACCTGCGCGATCAATTCCTCGGGCAGCGCGTAATCGAAGTCGTCGAGCGTGGGCTTGCGGTCGGCCATCGGCGCGCGCACGCGCCTGGTGCCGGGAGAGGGACTCGAACCCTCACGGTATTGCTACCGGCGGATTTTGAGTCCGCTGCGTCTGCCGTTCCGCCACCCCGGCGTCGTCCGCTGCTGCTGGCAGCGCGTCGCGGCGCGATTATCGCGCATTTGGCACCGGTGCCGCCTGGAGGGCCGGTTCAGCCGCCCGCCGGACGCGCGCGCTCGTAGGTGACGAACGCGTAGTCGGGACCGTCGTCGCCGCGATGCGCCTCGCGCGCGACCTCGAGCCAGTCGCCGCGCTCGTATGCCGGAAACCGGACGTCGCCCTCGTAGGCGCGGGCGATCTCGGTGAGATGCATCGTGGCCGCGCGAGCGAGGGCCTCGCGGTAGAGTTCGCCGCCCCCGATGCAGAACACGGGCGGCGGCATCGTGACGAGCGCGAGCGCGTGGTCGAGGTCGTGCGCGATCCTCGCGCCGGTCGCGACGTAGCCGGCGCGCGCGGTGACCACGATGTTTTCCCGTCCGGCGAGCGGACCGGCGAGCGACTCCCAGGTACGCCGGCCCATGACGACCGCGTGGCCCAGCGTCAGCTCGCGAAAATGGCGCAGGTCGTGTTTGAGCCGCCAGGGGAGGGCGCCCGACGCCCCGATGACGCCGTTGGACGCGACGGCCGCGACGATCGCGAAGTCGCGCACGCGCGACCCGCCCGGCCCTGCGCCCTCGCTCGCCTCGGGTGGCTTCGACACTGCGATGCTGCCCCAGCGGGGGGCGGTGTCATAATCGCGCGGATCATAGCAGCCGGCGTCCGCCGTGTATTACCCGCGATCCTTCCTCAAGTTCATCCTGCTGTCGTTCCTGCTGGTGAGCTTGCCGCTGCTCTACGCGCTCGCCGAGCTGCTGCTTTCGGTCGACCGGCTCGCGTCGCAGAGTCGGGAGGAAGTGCTGCAGGCGGCGCAGGCCGCGCGCACGAGCCGGCTGTTCTTCGAGCAGGCGACGACGCTCGAGCGGATCGTGCGCCAGCAGATCATCCTCGAAGATCCGGCGCTGCTCGAGGACTACGCGAAGGTGCGGCAGGACTTTCGCGCGACCGGCGCGCAGCTCGCGACGCTGCCGCTCGAGGAGACCGAGCGCAGGACGCTCGAGCGGCTCCTCGAGGACGAGGCGCGGCTCGCCGCGCGGCTCTCCGCGCCGAGGACCGGCAGCGAGGGCGCGACCGAACTCGCGGAGGGGTTCGCGTCGCTGGTCGAGGGCGCCCAGTCGATGCTGGGCGCGTCGGCTCAGCTCACGCAGCGAGCGATCGAGCGGCTGCAGGAGACGGCGACGGACGCGCGCGAGACCTGGCTGTGGCTCGCGCTCGCGACCGCCGCCATCGCGCTCGGCCTCGCGATCCTGTTCGCCGTGCTGATCGCGCGACCGATCCGCCAGCTCGACCTCGCGATCCGCCAGATGGGCACGGCCGACTTCACGCACGCGATCGTCGTCAACGGCCCGCAGGACCTCCGCTACGTCGGCCAGCGCCTCGAATGGCTGCGCACGCGCCTGCGCGAACTCGAGGAGCAGCAGACGCGCTTCCTGCGTCACGTGTCGCACGAACTCAAGACGCCGCTCACCGCGGTGCGCGAGGGCGCCGAACTCCTGCGCGACGAGGTCGGCGGCAAGCTCACGCGAGAACAGCAGGACATCGTGCGCATCGTGCGCGAGAACACGCTGTCGCTGCAGAAGCTGATCGAGGATCTGCTCAAGTGGCACCAGACGCGCGAGGTCGAGCCCGCGACGGTCGGGCCGGTCGAGCTGCCCGACATCGTCCGCCGCGTGCTGCGCGAACAGAAACTCGCGGCGCTCGCCCGGATGATCGCGTTCGAGACGCGGCTCGAGCCCGCCGTGGTCACCGGCGATGCCGAGCGGCTGCGAACCGTCGTCGACAACCTCGTGTCGAACGCGATCAAGTACTCGCCGCGCTCGGGCACGATCGACGTGGATCTGCGCGCACGCGACGGCCGGGCGGTGCTCGAGGTCGTCGACGGGGGGCCGGGCGTGGCGCCCGCGGATCGCGAACGCGTGTTCGAGTCGTTCTTCCAGGGGCCGCCGCCCGCCGACGGCCGGGTGAAGGGCAGCGGGCTCGGGCTCGCGATCGCGCGCGAATACGCGATCGCGCACGGCGGGCGCATCGAGGCGCTCGAGCGGACCGACGGCGCGCGCGGTGCGCGCTTCCGGTTCACGCTGCCGCTCGCCATCGGCGTGCGCGCGGGCGCGGCGGCGCGGCATGGCCTTGCCGCGGGAGTCGAGCGATGACGCCCGCATGGGGTCGGTCCCGGCGCGGCCGCGACATCCTCGCCGTCGCGGCCGCCGCGCTGCTCGCGGCCTGTGCCTCGCTGCCGGAGACTTCGCCGTCCGACATCGCGCTCTACGACGAGGACGTCACGCCGCTCGATGTCGAGAACACGACGGCGATGGACGCCCCACCGATCGAGCCGTTCGAGCCGGTCGAGCCGCCGATGATCGCGCCGCCTCTGCTGCCCGCGCCGTCTCCGGCGGCGGGCGGCAGCGGTCCCGACGCCGCGGCGACGCGCGCTCCGGAGCCGGCCGCCACCCCGCAGGGCACGGTGCCGGCGGGCAACGTCGTCGCGGCGGCCCCACCGACGACGCTGCCGGCGCCCGCGCCGATTCCGCCCGAGGACCTCGCCGCGCTCGCCCTGATCGGCGACCTCGTCCGCTACAACGCGCTCGCCCCCGACGACGTCAAGCGCGAAATCGGCGTCGTGACCAACGCAATGGCCCGCGACCGGAGCGACGCCAACCGAGTCAGGCTCGCGGTGCTCTACACGCTTTCGCACGGCAACCCCCAGGACGACCAGCGCGCCTTGCAACTGCTCGAGAACGTCGCGAAGAGCGGCGGCGGCAGCACGCCGGTGAAGGCGATCGCGGCGATCCTGCACGTGCAGGTGAGCGTTCGGGTCCGCTCGGTGCGCGACGAGCAGGTCCGTGGGAACGAAGCCGTCCAGAAACTCGAGGCCCTGCGCGCGATGGAGCGCAGCCTGCTGCGCGATCGCGTGCGCAGCGGGGGTGGAGGAGGCGGCGGCGGCGGGGGCGGAGGCGGCAGCGGCGGGCGCTAGGGCCTTCGGGCCCCGGACCCCGCGCGGGGACATGACACGATGAAGAACGGCGATCTGCTCCTGGTCGATGACGATCCCGACCTCCTGAAGCTCATCAGCCTGCGGCTCACTTCCGCGGGCTATCGCGTGCGGACCGCGGAGAGCGGGGAAGCCGCGCTCGCCGCCATCGCGGTCACGCGGCCCTCGCTCGTGATCAGCGACATGCGCATGCCCGGCATCGACGGGCTCGCGCTGTTCGACGCGATCTGGCGCCAGCACCCCGCGTTGCCGGTGATCATCCTCACCGCACACGGCACGATCCCCGATGCGGTCGACGCGACCCAGCGCGGGGTCTTCGGCTTCCTCACCAAGCCCTTCGACAGCCAGGAACTGCTGCAGAAGGTTTCAGCCGCCATCTCGCTGTCCGGCGACGGGCCGGCGGCGCCTTCGGAGGACGACTGGCGGTCCGGCATCATCACGCGCAGCCCCGCGATGGAGGATCTGCTCCGCCAGGCGCGGCTCGTCGCCGATTCCGATGCGGCGGTGCTCATCACCGGCGAGTCGGGAACCGGGAAGGAACTCCTCGCGCAGGCCATCCACCGCGCGAGCCGGCGCGGAGCGCGGCCCTTCGTCGCGGTGAACTGCGGCGCGATCCCCGGCGAACTCCTCGAATCCGAACTCTTCGGGCACGCGCGCGGCGCCTTCACCGGAGCCGTCCAGGCGCACAAGGGACTGTTCCAGTCGGCCGACGGCGGCTCGCTCCTGCTGGACGAGATCGGCGACATGCCGCTTCCGCTGCAGGTGAAGCTCCTGCGCGTGCTGCAGCAGGGCGAGGTGCGTCCGGTCGGCTCGACCCAGGCCATCCCGGTCGATGTACGCGTGATCTCGGCGACCCACCGCGATCTCGCGGCGCAGCGGGCCGCGGGCCTCTTCCGCGAGGACCTGTACTACCGCCTCAATGTCGTGTCGCTGCGCCTGCCGCCGCTCGCCGAGAGACGCGAGGACATCCCGCTGCTCGCGACCCACTTCCTGCGCGGCCTCGCCGAGCGTTACCGGAAGGCCGTGCCGACACTCGCCCCCGACGCGATGCAGGCGCTGGTGGCGGCGCCCTGGCCCGGCAACGTGCGCCAGCTCCTGAATCTCCTCGAGCAGGCGGTCGCCTTGACCACTACCGGCGTCATTCCGGCGACGCTCGTCCAGAGCGCGCTCCGGGAGGACGCCGCCGCGCTCGTTCCCTTCGAGGAAGCCCGCAAGACCTTCGAGCGCGACTACCTGGTGCGCCTGCTCAAGATCACCGGCGGTAACGTCACCCAGGCGGCGCAGCTCGCCAAGCGCAACCGGACCGAGTTCTACAAACTGCTGCAGCGGCACCGCCTCGAACCGGCGATGTTCAAGGAATCGAAGCAGTAGTCATCCCGCCCCTCCGCGACTGTCGGGAAAAGGCGACGCGGAGAATCTCATGAAATCAATGGCTTGCATCGCCGCGTCGCGGCGATGTCGTGCCGATGCGACAACTCGCCCGGACGGTCGCCGACGCGTGCTCGGGCGGTTGGTGCGGTTAGATGAACGATCGCGTTGATTTGGGCGGAGATGACGCCATGTTGTCTACGCAGTCGAGTTCTGGCACGGTGCGTGCTAGACCTGTGGTGACTGCCGCAGGAGTTTGACATGGATGCGTTTTCGCCCGAGTTCGTGAGCCACTGGTTCGCCGATGCCGACGACGATGCCGTCGCGCGCCAGGACGAACGGAGCACGGCGGGCGACGACGAGGCGCTCGCGGAACTCGCCGAGCGCGTCTTGGCGGCACGCAGCATCGTCTGACCGTTCTTCGGCGGCCGCGAGGCCGCGCCCTCCGGAAGCGGGGCACCGTCGCTTCCTCTATCGGAATCCCCCTTGCCCGCCCACTCCTCCCGGCGGGCTTCTTTTTGCGCCCGGCCTGGAAGTGAAGGCCTACTTACGCGGCCGACCGCTGGCGTATCCGGTCGATCAGGGGAGCACCGCCCATCAGACCGCCACCGGCGCCTTGATCGCCGGATGGTGGCGGTAGTCGACGACCTCGATGTCGTCGAGCGTGTAGTCGAAGAGCGAAGCGGGCTTGCGGCGGAACGCGAGCCGCGGCGGCGGAAAAGGGGCCCGCGCGAGCTGCTCCTCGACCTGGGCGAGGTGGTTCAGGTACAGGTGGCAATCGCCCCCGGTCCAGACGAAGTCGCCGACCGCGAGGTCGCACTGTTGCGCGACCATGTGGGTCAGCAGCGCGTAGCTCGCGATGTTGAACGGCACGCCGAGGAAGAGGTCGGCGCTGCGCTGGTAGAGCTGGCATGACAGGCGGCCCTCCGCCACGTGGAACTGGAAGAACGCGTGGCAGGGCGGCAGCGCCATCCGCGGAATCTCGGCCACGTTCCAGGCCGACACGATGAGCCGCCGCGAATCGGGATTGCGCCTCAGTTCGGCGAGGAGCCCTGCGATCTGGTCGATGCGCGAGCCGTCGGGCGCGGGCCACGAGCGCCATTGCACGCCGTACACCGGGCCGAGTTCGCCGTTCGCGTCGGCCCATTCGTCCCAGATCGTCACGCCGTGTTCGCGCAGGTAGCCGACGTTCGACTCGCCGCGCAGGAACCACAACAGCTCGACGATCACCGACTTCAGGTGCACGCGCTTGGTCGTGACGACCGGAAAACCGCGCGCGAGGTCGAAGCGCATCTGGTGGCCGAACACCGACAGCGTGCCGGTCCCGGTGCGGTCGGCCTTGCGCGCGCCGTGGTCGCGCACGTGCCGGAGCAGGTCGAGGTAGGGCTGCATCGTGGGACTCGTGCCGATTGTATCGGAGCCCCGACGCGCCCTCCGCGCGGGCCGTCCGTCGGCGGGGCTTGACCGTGGCGCCCGCGCGGAGTAGCTTCTTGTGCCTATATGACTAGTCATGTAGGCATTTAGGGGCACCCCTCGATGCGCTCCACCTACCGCCGCGCGCTGCCGCGCGCCTGGTCCCCGGTCGCCCGCGTGTTCACCGCGCTCGGCGATCCGCACCGCCAGCGCATCCTGCTCATGTTCGAGCGCGGCGAGCGGCTGTCGATCGCCGAGATCGTCGCGGCGTCCACGCTGTCGCGCACCGCCGTCGCGCACCACCTGCGCGTCCTGCGCGAGGCCGGCGTGCTGCGCTCCGAGAAGGTCGGCCGCGAGGTCTGGTACTGGCCCGACCCGGCGCCGGTGCGCTCGGCGCTCGACGCCGTCGAAGACTATCTCCGCGCGAACCACTGAGACCTTCGACGCCGCCGCGCCCGCGAGGACCGACATGCCCGCCGCCAACCCGCCCGCCGCGCCCCGGCGCCCCTCCAGCCAGTTCGACCTGCTGCGCCAGCGGCGTTTCGCGCCGTTCTTCTGGACCCAGTTCCTCGGCGCCGCGAACGACAACGTGTACAAGAACGCGCTGGTGATCTTCGTGGCGTTCCACGCGGCGTCGATGACCTCGATGGACCCGAACACGCTGGTGAATCTCGCGGGCGCCGTGTTCATCGCACCGTTCATGCTCCTCTCGGCCACCGGCGGGCAGCTCGCCGACAAGTTCGAGAAGTCGCGGCTGATCCGCGCGATCAAGCTCTTCGAGATCGCGATCATGCTGGTCGGGCTTGCGGGCTTCTGGCTGCGCGATCTCGTGCTGCTGTTCGCCGCGCTCGCGCTCCTCGGGGTGCACTCGACGCTGTTCGGGCCGGTCAAGTACGCGATCCTTCCGCAGAAGCTCGCGCCGGAGGAACTGGTCGGCGGCAACGGGATGGTCGAGATGGGGACCTTCGTCGCGATCCTCGTCGGCACGATCGCGGGCGGGCTCGTCGTCGGGGTCGAGCCGCACGGACCGCTCCTCGCCGGTGCGCTGGCGCTGGCGGTCGCGGTCGCCGGCTGGTGGACGAGCCGGAGGATCCCCGACACGCCGGCCGTCGACCCGGCGCTCGCGTTCGGCTGGAATCCGTTTACCGAAACCTGGCGCAACCTGCGCTTCGCCGCGCGCAACCGCGTCGTGTGGCTCGCGATGATGGGCATCTCGTGGTTCTGGTTCTACGGCGCGGTGTTCCTCGCCCAGTTCGCCGGCTACTCGCGCGACCACCTGGGCGGCAACGAGACGGTCGTCACCGTCCTGCTCGCGCTGTTCTCGGTGGGGATCGGAACCGGCTCGCTGCTGTGCGAGAAGATGTCGCGGCACCGCGTCGAACTCGGCCTCGTGCCCTTCGGCTCGATCGGCCTCACGCTCTTCGCGATCGACCTGTGGTTCGCGAGCCGGGGCCTCACGGCCGGCGCGATCGCCGGATTCGGCGCGTTCCTCGGTGAGCCCGCGCACTGGCGCGTGGCGTTCGACCTCGTCGCGATCGGCGTGTTCGGCGGGTTCTACATCGTGCCGCTGTACGCGCTGATCCAGGAACGCAGCGCGCCGACCCATCGGTCGCGCATCATCGCGGCGAACAACATCCTGAACGCGCTGTTCATCGTCGCGGCCGCGGCCCTCGCCATCGCGCTGCTGAAGGCCGGGCTCTCGATCCCCGACCTGTTCCTCGTCACCGGACTCATGAACGCGGCGGTCGCGCTGTTCATCTTCCGGCTGGTGCCCGAGTTCCTGATGCGCTTCCTCGCCTGGGTCCTGATCAACCTCGTCTACCGGGTGCGCGCTCGCGGCCTCGAGCGCATTCCGGAGTCGGGACCCTGCGTCGTCGTGTGCAACCACGTGAGCTACGTCGACGCCGTCGCCGTCGCGGGCTGCGTCGTGCGCCCGGTGCGCTTCGTCATGGACCACCGCATTTTCGCGATCCCGGTGCTGTCGTTCGTGTTCCGCAACATGGGCGCGATCCCGATCGCCCCGGCGAAGGAGGACGCGGCGATGAAGGAGCGGGGATTCGCCGAGGCGGCCGCGGTGCTCGCCCGGGGCGAGGTGCTCGGCATCTTCCCCGAGGGACAACTCACGCCCGACGGCGAGATCGGCGTGTTCCGGCCGGGCCTCTCGGAGATCCTGCAGCGCTGTCCCGCGCCGGTGGTGCCGATGGCGCTGCGCGGGCTGTGGGGCAGCTATTGGTCGCGCGCGAAGGCCGCGAAGGCGAAGCGCTTCCGCGCGTTCGCGCGCATCGGACTCGTCGTGGGTGCGCCGATCGCCGCGCAGGAGGCCACGCCCGCGCGGTTGCGCGACGAGATCGCGGCGCTGCGCGGCAACGAGCGCTGAAGGCGCGACCCGGAGGACGGCGATGTTCAAGTGGATCGGATTCGCGGCAGGATGCGCGATCGCATGGGTCCTCGACCCGGAGTTCCTCGCTTCGGTCGCGCTCATCGCGCTCGGGCTCGGGGTCGGCATCGAGCTCGACCGCCGGCGCAAGCCTCCCGGCGGCACGGCGGGTGCGCCGCTCGAACTCATGCAGAGGCTCGCGCGTCTCGAGCGCCGGATGGACGCGATCGAAGCCGCGGTCACCGGCGCGCGCCCCGTGCTCGCGCCGCGGGAACCGGCGCCGCCTGCCGACGCGAATTCGGAGATCCCGGAAGCGGAAGTGCGCGGCGCCGGGATTGCGATCACCGCCGCCGCCGCCACGGACGACGGCCGGATCGCGGAAGCGGACTCGATGGCGGCGCCGCCGCCGCGGCCCGCCTACGGCGCCGCTCCGACTTCGCCCGTGCCGGGCGCGGTGGTCGAAGGCGTGTGCGCGACGCCGGCCGCAACGCCCGTCGCGGCGCGGCGCAGCGCGTGGACCTGGTTCACCGAAGGCAACACGATGACGCGCGTCGGCGTCGTCATCCTGTTCTTCGGCGTCGCCTTCCTGCTCTCGTGGTTCGCCGACCAGTTGACGCTGTCGGTGGAAGTCGCGCTCGCGCTCGTCGCGGGCGCCGGAGCCGCGCTGATCGCGTTGGGCGCGAAGCTCGCGGCCGGCCGCCCCGGCTACGCGCTGTCGCTCGAAGGCGCGGGCGCGGGCATCCTGTACCTCACGACGTTCGCCGCATCGCGGGTGTTCGACGTGCTGCCGCCGGTCCCGGCGCTCCTCGCCCTGGTGGCGGTCGCCGCGCTCACCGTGGCGC
>JAANMX010000208.1_pt1 | contig 77931 bp, 69 predicted proteins | sample 7279681 | NCBI WGS metagenome assembly JAANMX01 (sample SAMN14094542, study PRJNA606508) | bioreactor metagenome | isolation source: A lab-scale SPAN reactor treating ammonium-rich wastewater day 351 | place: Ireland: Galway | collected 2018-01-01
GGGGAGGATCTCTACGTCATCGCCGACCTCAGCCACGTCTGGATTCTGGCTGATATCTATGAATACGAGCTGCCATTCATTCAGCTTGGCCAGACAGCGCAGATTACCCTGTCCTACGACGCGGCATCGCTCATGGACGGGGAACTAACGTTTGTCTATCCCACGCTGGACCCGGCGACGCGCACCGCCAGGGTTCGCTTTGAACTGGACAATCCTGACGGGAAGCTCAAGCCGGACATGTACGTCAATGTGGCTCTGATCGTTCCCCTGGGGGAAAGGCTCGTTGTTCCAAAGGACGCCGTGCTGGAAACCGGACAGCGGCGGATCATGTTCGTGAGAAGGGGCGGCGGAAAGCTGGAGTGGCGCGAGGTGAAGATCGGCGCCCGGGCCGGCGACTGGGTCGAAATTATCGACGGACTCAGCGAAGGCGAGGAGATCGTCACATCGGCGAACTTCCTGATTGATTCGGAGAGCCAGGTCAAGGGCGCGATGGCCGGCATGGCCGGCATGGACATGCCGGGCAACCGGAAGCAGCAAGAGAACACCGGGGACGCGGGAAGCGTGCAGGAGTCCGTGCGGTGAGCGGTGGTGTACGAAATGGTTGAGAGCACCATCGAGTTCTGCGCCCGGAACCGGTTCATCGTCTTCCTGCTGGTGTTCTCGCTTGCCACCGGCGGGCTGTGGGCGATGCGCAATACGCCGATCGACGCGATACCGGATCTTTCCGATACGCAGGTCATCGTCTACACGACGTGGATGGGCCGCTCGCCTGATCTCGTGGAGGACCAGATCACTTATCCCGTGGTTACGGCGCTGCTCTCCGCTCCGGACGTCACGGTCGTGCGCGGATTTTCGGACTTCGGTTACTCCTATGTTTACGTCCTGTTCAAGGACGGGACGGATATCTACTGGGCACGCTCCCGCGTGCTGGAATACCTGAACCAGCTCACCGGCCTCCTGCCTGAAGGCGTCACGCCGCAACTCGGACCGGATGCCACCGGCGTGGGCTGGGTCTTCCAGTACGCGCTGGTGGACGAGACCGGCCAGCAGGATCTTTCCTCCCTGCGCTCATTCCAGGACTGGTACTTGCGCTACTGGCTGCGCAGCGTTGAGGGCGTGGCAGAGGTGGCGAGTGTCGGTGGCTTCGTGCGCCAGTACCAGATCAATCTCGATCCCACCCGGTTGCTCGCCTACGGGCTGAACGTCTCGGAGATCATCGACAAGGTGCGGATGAGCAACCTGGATGTCGGCGGACGGGTGGTCGAGTTTTCCGGCGCCGAGTACATGATCCGCGGACGTGGCTATATCAAGTCGGTAGCGGACATCGAAAAGATTGCCGTTGGGGTCAATGAAAACGGCACACCCGTTCTGCTGCGCGATATCGCCTGGGTGACCCTTGGCCCCGATATGCGGCGCGGTCTGGTGGATCTCGACGGCCGCGGCGAGGTGGTCGGCGCCATCGTCGTCATGCGTTTTGGCGAAGATGCACAACAGGTCATCAAGCGGGTAAAGGCGAAGCTCAAGGAAGTGGAGCCATCGCTGCCCAAGGGCGTCAAGATCGTTACTGTCTACGACCGCAGTGACCTGATCAGTAAGGCGGTCAGGACCGCCAGCGAGAACCTGATCGAGGAACTGATCGTGATCAGCGTGCTGATCATCGGGTTCCTGCTGCATTTCCGTTCCGCGCTGATCCCCATCATCACACTGCCGCTTGCGATTCTCATCGCCTTCATCCCGATGTACTACCTGGGAGTGGGCATGAATATCATGTCGATCGGCGGCATCATCGTGGCTATCGGCGATATGGTGGATGGCGCGATCATCATGGTCGATAACGCCCACAAACGCCTGGCGGAATGGGAGCGGGATGGCCGGGTTGGCGACCGCAACCGGGTAGTGATCGATTCCGCCAAGGAAGTCGGGCCGGCGGTCTTCTCCTCCCTGCTGGTAATCGCGGTTGCTTTCATGCCAGTTTTCACTCTGGAAGCACAGGAGGGGCGTCTCTTCATGCCCCTGGCCCTGACGAAGAACCTGGCAATTGCGATGAGCGCCCTGCTGGCGATCACTTTGGTCCCGGCGCTCCTGACCCTGCTGATTCGTGGTCGCATCAGGTCTGAGGAAGTTCACCCTGTCACGCGGTTGCTGCAACGTCTGTACAGCTACCCCCTCCGCGTCACCCTGAACCACCGGTTCGCGGTCGTTGTCATCGCGATTCTACTGACGGCGACGGTCCTGCCGGCCTTCCAGCGCATGGGTTCGGAGTTCATGCCGCCGCTGTACGAAGGCACGTTGTTGTACATGCCGGTCACTCAGCCCGGATTGTCCGTCACGGAGGCTGGAAAGTTGCTGCAGCAGATGGATCAGAAGCTGAAGTCTTTTCCGGAAGTGGAGCGGGTCTTCGGGAAAGCCGGTCGCGCAGAGACGTCCACAGACCCGGCACCCTTCTCGATGATGGAGGTCGTGGTGGAGCTCAAACCGAAGGAACTGTGGCGCCCTGGCGTGACCTACGAGGGTCTTATCGACGAGATGGACGGGGCATTGCAGTTTCCCGGGGTAGCCAATGCGTGGACCATGCCCATCAAGGCGCGCATCGACATGCTCACTACCGGCGTACGTACGCCTGTTGGCATCAAGATTTTCGGCCCGGACCTGAAGACCATCGAATCCATCGGTCAGCACATCGAGATGGCGGTGGCCCCGGTGCCGGGCACCCGGAGTGTCTTTGCCGAGAAAGTGGCTGGCGGGTTCTTCCTGGATTTCATCATCAAGCGGGACGAGATTGCCCGCTACGGCCTCACGGTGATGGACGTGGGCCGCATTATCGAGTCTGCCATTGGTGGCGAGAGCATCGCCACCACTATCGAGGGTCGTGAGCGTTATCCCATTAGTGTCCGTTACCTGAGGGAACTTCGCGACAGTCCGGACGAACTTGGGCGCGTGCTGGTGGCGACTCCGAGCGGTGCACAAGTGCCCCTCGGGCAGCTTGCCGACCTGGAACTCGTCAGCGGCCCGGCCATGATTCGCAACGAGGGTGGGATGCTGGTTGGGTACGTGTACGTCGACATGACTGGCCGTGACGTGGGTGGTTATGTGGAGGACCTCAAACGCGCTGTTGCAGACAATGTAGAACTTCCGACCGGCTATACGATCGCGTGGTCCGGGCAGTACGAATATATGGAGCGGGTTGCCCAGCGACTGCAGATTTTTATTCCCCTGACGCTGGCGATCATCTTTGTGCTGTTCTACTTCACGTTCCAGTCGGTGGCCAAGACCCTGATGGTCATGCTTGGCGTCCCGCTGTCGCTGGTCGGCGGGTTGTGGTTCATGGTGCTCCTCGGTTACAACATGAGTATCGCGGTGTGGGTGGGGATCATAGCTTTGGCTGGCGTAGCTGCCGCGACCAGTGCCGTGATGCTCGTGTATCTGGACCAGGCCTGCAAAAGGCGCAAGGCGGCCGGGCGGTTGCGTTCCCTGCAGGATCTGCTCGAGACTGTCCACGAGGGGGCGCTGGAACGCATCCGCCCCATGGTCATGGCTGGGCTTGCAAATGTCCTTGGGCTGCTTCCCGTCATGTTGGCGACGGGAGTCGGAGCGGATGTCATGAAGCGACTCGCTGCGCCCATGGTGGGGGGCGTGCTGTCAGCCATGCTGCTGACCTTGCTAGTGATACCGGCCGTCTACGCGATCTGGCGATGGCAGGTGGATGTCCGGCATGCAGCCGGATCGCCAGACGCGCCGGCAACGGCCTCGTGACGTGCCTATGAAGCCGTATTTTTTTTGTTACTTGTGTCGCCAGTCAGAAACATTATTGGAGGAGATCATCATGAACCGGATGAAGCACAGCATTACGACCGTTCTCGCCGCTGCCATTCTGGCCACCGGAGCACTCGGGGTCGCGTCCCTGCCTTCGATCGCCGCAGACGCCGAAATGGCGATGCCCGCTACTGCAGGGGAACATGCCGCGGAAGCGGCCCGGTACGAGCAGGAAGCCAAGGCACTCGAGGCAAAGGCAGACCAGCACACGGATCTGGCGGCTCGCTATCGTGCGCGCGCCAGTGGAACCAACAAGCAGGCCGCAGGTTTGCGCAGTCTGAGTAATCATTGCAAGCGTCTGGCGAAAGCGTATCGCTCCGCGGCGGCTGAAGCGCGCGAAATGGCCAGCTCCCACCGCGGTATGGGTGCGGCCGACTAGGCAAGTGCCGACGACAAAAATGAGCGCGGCCGACGCTCGTCATGTTCCCGATTCTGGTGGACGTCTACGTACGGCTTGCCTGTCGCGAAGAGGAAATGGCAATCCAGGAGTTCGGCGAGCACTACCGTGCCTACATGGCAAGAACGCCAGCATATGTGCCGGCAGCGGGTCCGCGGGGATGCCGACCGGGACGTAGGGCTTCTTTAACGTATCGCAAGATAGATCACTCGTGGGGCCACCGGGCCCGGTTCGGCGGTGGTGCGCCGGATTGCTGCGCCAGTGGCGGACTACGGCTCGGCCGTCGCGACGATTTCGAGATAACTGCCGGCGGCAGGTAACGATAAGATTACTCCAATAGTTCGTTTGAAGAGTGAGTAGAACACAGCCGTGCGCACTTATTCCCCTGTGCCATTGATTCTGGTCGCCTTGGTGATTGGTTTAGTTGCTGGCTGCTCCACTATTCAGAGTGCACACCACAACTACGTTATGCGCGGTCAAGTCGTCGAGATTACTGGAAACGATGCGGTCATTTGCGTTGGGTCCGCCGACGGCGCAAGGGTGAACCAGGAGTTGATCGCCTACGGGCTCTCGAAGCGTGAAGTTAACGTGCTCGAAGAAGACCCGGTTCTGTGGGAGCGGGTCCCGGTCGGGGCCGTGCGGATCGAGCGGGTAATAGACGAGCACTTTGCCAAGGCCCGAGTCATCAGCGGCGCGGTTTCGGTTCACGATGTGATCGAGCTGAGTCGTTAGTCTGGAAGAGGCGAATAGTTGTTAGAGAAGTGTCATTCATAGCTCCACCATTCAAGGAGATCATCATGTCGCGACCAGGACTTCGCATTGCAACCATAGTGGCTATAGCCGGCATTGCCACGGGCACCCTCATGCTCAGCTCCGTGCCACTGGCCGCGGATACTGAGATCTCGATTCCGGGCTCCAGCAGTGAACATGCCGCCGAGGCGGCAGGGTACGAGCAGGAAGCTGAGGCCCTTGAGAAGAAGGCGGAACGTCACGAAGCTCTGGCGCGCAGTTACAAGTCGCGCGGGAACAGTACCAACAAGCAGTCTGGCAGCTATCGCAGCCTTGGAAATCACTGCAACCGTCTTGCGAAGGCCTATCGTGCGGCGGCAGCTGAGGCCCGCGAGATGGCCAAGTCCCACCGCAGTATGGGATCGGCAGATTAGCGCGGGTCAGAATTCCGAGTATGTGCCGGCACTCCGCTTTCGCTGGCTGACGCCGGCATACGACGTTGTTGTGCGGGCAACAACGCGGGAGCGAACGTTCAAGGCGGCCCTCGTCGACCAGGCCCGAGTCGCCGACGGCCAGCGAGTGCTGGATCTCGCCTGCGGAACCGGGACATTGTCCATGCTGATCAAGCAGCGAACCCCGGGAGCGAGTGTCACTGGTATAGACGGAGACCGGGATATTCTGGCAATTGCCTCAAGGAAGGTGGCGAAGGCCGGGGCGTCTATCCAGCTCGACCACGGCTTGTCGTGGCACCTGCCGTACCCCGATGGGCACTTTGACCGCGTCCTGTCGAGCCTGTTCTTCCATCACCTGTCGTGGCAGGACAAGCTCCGGACCGCACGGGAGATTCGTCGCGTTCTTCGCCCGGGGGGTGAACTGCATGTCGCTGACTGGGGTCGTCCTAGCGGTCCCCTGATGCGTGTGGCCTTCGTCACCGTTCAATTGCTGGATGGGTTCTACAACACGCGGGATAACGTGAACGGGAGGCTCGTCGACGTATTCGCTGAAGCGCAGCTCGTCGATGTCACTCAGACGCGAACCTATGACACTGTGCTCGGCACGCTGGCTCTATATCGTGCCGTCAGGTCGTGAGGGTGCAGAGTGGTTCAGGATTCAGCAGCACGCTGAAGAATGGCTCAGCAAGGTGATTGAAGTGACTGAGGTAGATGCCATGGTGAGCCTGTTGCGTGCGGTTGTAGTAACGCTCGTGCCCGTTGCGGGCAACGCCGCCGGCGGTACCGACGCCCCGACAGTGTTGATTACCGGGGCCAATCGCGGCCTCGGCCTGGCCTTTACCGCAGTCGTCAGCGATTGTCCCGCCGAATCGCGTGTGCCATCAAGAACACCGAGGAGATCAGCAGCAGGACGAACCCGAGGTTGAAGAACAGGTGATGAATATGGAGCAGCAAGGCGTTGCCCGCAGTGCTCTCATGATTGGCCATGTTATGGTCGGCGGCGCCGATGCCGAGCAGGCTGAACAGCAGCTTGACTGGCAGTCCGCTGAGACCCACCAGGGAGCCGGTCACGATCAGCCGCTCGGGCCAAGCCAGCCGGGCACCCGGTTGCCGGCCGCGGTGGCGCCAGAAGAGCAAGAGGCCGCAAACGAATGCGGCGACGGCGAGCACCTCCGACACCGTGAAGGCCTTGAGAATGCGAGTGACCAGAATGCTGGCCAGGGCCAGACCGTAAATTGCCGTAAGCATCATCGGCTCGCGGTGGCGAGTGGTCATTGTTCAATCCAGTCTGTATGTTCCGCGGGTTGTTCCGGTCAGCATACCAGCGAGTTCGCCCATGAATCACACCGGCATGTCATCCACGCGGTTGTGGCTTACCGTCGCGACGGTGATCGTGATTACGATGGCACTGTCAGCATTCGCTGCCACTCCTTCTGCCGTGGCCGAGCCCGCGTCCCCGGTCGACAGCCTGGTAGTGAAACGCGCCGCTTACGTCTGGCTCATGCTGCTCGCGATGGGCACGGCGTGGTTTCTGTTGCTGATCCCCGTATCAGTTCCGGTCGCGACGAATCTGCGCCGGCTTCTGGCGTTGAGCGCTGTCGGCGGGCTCATGGCCGGCGCGCTCAGCCCGCAGCAACTGAATGTGCTGGCGATTTCGGGTTTCGGTCTGCTGTTGCTGGCGACCTGGCGGCGTCACCGGCCCCTGCTGCTTGGCGGGGCATTGGCTTTGGCTGCAAGCCGTGCGCTTATCGGCCACCCGGTGAGCCGAGACCCAAGTTTCCTGCTGATGCCATTAATGATGCTGCACGTGAGCTGCGCGGCGTACTGGGTGGGATCGCTGTGGCCGCTCCACCGGGTGCTTGGTGTGGAAACGCTTGCAGGCGCGGCTACGGTGGTCACCCGGTTTTCGAGACTGGCCGTGGCGGCCGTCGGCACACTGGCACTGGTCGGTGTCGTCACTGCCCTGATTCACCTGGCGTGGCCCATTGCGTTACTGGAGAGCTGGTACGGGCAGCTACTCATCATGAAAACCACCTGGTTCACCGTGCTGATGGCCATTGCGGCGTATCACAAGCTGAAGCTGGCGCCACGACTGGCGGCTGGCGATCCCCGCGCGGCCCGGCATATGCGTTGGGGCATACGGGCCGAGGCCCTGATCATGCTCCTCGTTATTTTGCTGTCCGGGCTGCTGGCCTCGACACCGCCCGAGGCGGCACCGCCTTGACCGGCAATCGCTGGCATGCAGCGAATGACGACGCCCGGAGGCAAGTGACGGGGATCGTTTCCGACGCCGGATACCGGGTGCTAGGTTCGCCATCGTGACAGCCATTCGCCGCGAAACTCTCGTCATTGCCATGGTGCTGCTGCACCTGTTCGCGGTGCCGTGCGCCACGGCCATGGTGCTCATGCCGGCCGATGCTGACTGCGAGCATTGCCTGACGACCGACGGCGGGGATGCCTGCCTGGCCAGTTCCGCGTCCGCAGGTGCCTCCATCGAGAACCTGGCATTCGACTCCGGTCGGGCCGAGCCACCACCACTTGCCATGACGATCCTGTCGTCGATCCCGGTGGCGCAGCGAGCATCTTCTCAGGCCGTTCCGGCTGATTCGACTGGGTCGAGCACCAGCGCGCGACCGCTTTATCTCCTGTTGTGTCAGTTCCTGATCTAGAGATCTCTCCGCCACCGACTTGATCCGGGCTTCGGCCCGTTGTTGGCGTTGCAGGAGATTGTCATGGCTATTCGTCGCGGGCAGGATGCCCGTCAGTACTTGTCTACTACAGGGGTCACTAGCCCCGGTCGGCGTCGCTTTGTCCTGGGGGCAAGCGCCGCGGGCGCCGTGGCGGCCTTGGGTCGTTGGCAAACGGCGAGTGGCGCGGCGGACGGCCGGGGGCTCACTCACCTCAGCGGCCGGGACTTCTCGCTCTCGATTGGCGAATTCCCGGTGCGAGTCACCGATCGGGAGCGGCTGGCCGTCGGAATCAATGGGTCGCTGCCCGCGCCGGTCCTCCACTGGCAGGAGGGGGACACGGTCACCCTGCGCGTGACCAACCAACTGAGCGAGGCCACGTCGATCCACTGGCACGGCATCATCCTGCCGACCGGGATGGATGGCGTTCCGGGCCTCAGTTTCCCCGGCATTGCGCCTGGTGAAACCTTCACCTACCAGTTCCCGGTAAATCAGTCCGGTACCTACTGGTACCACAGTCATTCCGGATTCCAGGAACAGCTGGGACTGTACGGGCCGCTGGTCATTCATCCGCGCGATCCGGAGCCGGTCAGTTTTGACCGGGACTATGTCGTGATGCTGAGCGACTGGACGGACGAAGATCCCGATCGGGTGTTTGCGAAACTGAAGAAGCAGCCGGACTACTACAACTTCAATCAGCCGACCGTCGGCGACCTGGTGCGCGATATACGCCAGACGGGTCTGCGTGCGGCGCTCTCGAAGCGCGCCATGTGGGGTGAGATGCGCATGAATCGCACCGATCTTGCCGACGTGACCGGCTATACCTACACCTACTTGATGAACGGCCAGGCACCGGCCGAGAACTGGACGGCCTTGTTCAAGCCCGGCGAGAAGGTTCGACTGCGCTTCATCAATGGTTCCGCCATGTCCTTCTTCGACGTGCGCATACCCGGGCTGCGCCTGACCGTCGTCGCGGCTGATGGCCAGCCGGTCGTGCCCGTTTCTGTCGATGAGTTCCGTATTGCGACGGCCGAGACCTTCGATGTCATCGTAACTCCTGAACGTGACGAGCCGTACACGATTTTCGCCCAGTCCATGGATCGGACGGGTTTCGCGAGGGGCACGCTCGCGCCACGTGCCGGTATGGCAGCCAGTGTGCCGGCGCTCGACGCGCCCGTCGAACTCACGATGGCGGACATGGGGCATGACATGGCCGGTGGTGGCGACCACGTGGGCCACGACATGGGTGCCGTGGAGCCGGATCCCCACGCGGGCCACGACATGTCTTCGATGCCTGGAATGGCGATGCCGGGTATGCAGAGCGCAGATATGCCCATGTCTGCTGTGGTGACCCACGCGCCTGCGGAGACAGGGCCCGGTGTCGACATGCTGGCGATGAATCCCGTCAGCCGGCTCGACGATCCGGGGATCGGACTGCGTGACAACGGCCGTCGCGTGCTGACCTATGCCGACCTCAACAGCACCTTCCCCGATCCCGACGGGCGCGAACCCACCCGGACGATCGAGCTGCACCTGACCGGCCACATGGAACGCTACATCTGGTCGTTCAACGGCGTGAAATTCTCGGCCGCTGAGCCGATCAAGCTCAAGTACGGCGAGCGCGTACGCTTCGTGCTGGTGAACGATGGAATGATGACCCACCCGATCCACCTGCACGGCATGTGGAGCGATCTCGAGGACGAGCAGGGGCGCTTCCTGGTTCGCAAGCACACCATCAGCGTGAAGCCCGGCGAGCGAGTGACCTATCGGGTCAGCGCCGATGCACTGGGTCGCTGGGCCTATCACTGTCACCTGCTGATGCATATGGAAGCCGGCATGTTCCGGGAGGTGAGCGTCGATGCGTAATCAGAGCAGACAGATTGGCCTAAGTACTGCTGCGTTCCTGCTGGTCGCGAGCAATGGCGCAATGGCGGACGGCATTAATCATTCCCACATGAACGACGACCCGCTGGTCGGCATGCTGCTGCTCGACCAGTTCGAGTGGCAGGACACCTCGCCGGACAGCACACTCAGCTGGAATGTTTCCGCCTGGCTCGGTCACGACACCGGTCGCCTGCTGTTCCGGTCCGAGGGCGACAGGACCAACGGCGATGTAGACGATATGCGGGCTGAACTGCTGTGGTCGAAGCCTATTGCCGCCTGGTGGGATGTCGTCGGCGGCCTGCGCCAGGATGGCGGCGCCGGGCCGGGGCGCAGCTACGGTCTGATCGGCGTTCAGGGCCTGGCGCCGTACCGTTTTCATGTCGAGGCTGATCTGTTCGCTGGCGAGCGAGGTCAGATCGGGACGCGGCTTGAAGCCTCAGCCGACGTGCTGCTCACCAACCGGCTCATTCTTGTGCCTCGTGCCGAGCTTGAGGCGTTTGGCAAGGATGACGCGGCAACGGGCATCGGCAACGGACTCAGTCAGCTCACGCTCGGTCTGCGGCTGCGCTATGAAGTTCGTCGGGAAATCGCCCCCTACTTCGGGGTGGAGTGGAGTGGCAGCTTCGGTGACACCGCCGACTTTGCCCGCGACGACGACGAAGCAGTGCGTGACACCCGCGCAGTTGCCGGCATTCGTCTCTGGTTTTGATCAGGAGTAGTCATGAAGAACGTTTTAAGTGTCGTCATCGTTCTGGTGCTTGCTGGCGGTGCTGCCGTTGGCGGCATCATCTGGTCAGGGACCTTTAACGTTGCTGCCGACGAGCCGCACAGCCGCGCCGTGTACCGCCTGCTCGAGATAGCCCGGGAGAGATCGGTGGCGGTGCGAGCCGCTTCGATCGAGGTCCCGGCCCTGGCGGACGAAGAATTGATCCGCAAGGGGGCCGGAAACTACGCCGCGATGTGCGAGGGTTGTCACCTGCGTCCCGGCCTGGCCGAATCGGAGCTTCGTCGCGGGCTCTACCCGCAACCGCCTGCCCTGGCGGCGCGCGAACCTGGTAACCCGGCGCGGGACTTCTGGGTTATCAAGCACGGGCTCAAAGCCACCGGTATGCCAGCCTGGGGCCTGAGCATGGATGACAGGACCATCTGGGGCATGGTGGCGTTTCTCCAATCGCTGCCGGGCCAGAGCGCCGCCGACTATCAGGCGGCCGTGGCTGCCAGCAGCGGCCACTCGCATGGTGGTATGGACGACGAGCATGTTGAACATGCCAATGAACATGAACATGAGTCCCAGCCTGAGCCCCAGCCAGCGAGTGGGAGTAGTCGCGATCATGATGGCCACGATCATGAGCACTGAAGGCGGGGTGCCGCGAGTCCCCCATCATCAGGCCCGACGGGAGAGTGACCGTGAGTAAGGACGACGTCTTGCGACCATTTTCACCCGGAGACATTTTCCTCGGTCTCACGGATCTGAATGACCCAACGGATGATCACGCGGGCCGGGGCCGTATCCTCCAGTACGACGAACAAATGCGATTGAAGGGCACCCTGTGGACCACGGGAGGTGCGCACCTGGTCGGGGGTCTCTCGTTCGACCGGAGCGGAGTCCTGTGGGCCTTCAACGACTTGTCCGTGATCCACGTTGATCCGAAGTCGGGTCGGCAGTTGCCGTTGTCGGACAAGTTTCTGCCGCGTGTTCATCGCAGCGCCAACTTCGCGGCGGACGGCACCGTCTACCTCGGCGAGCACATGCTGGCCAAGGATCCCCCGCCCGGCATTGAGAAGCGCACGACGATAAAGTTTCCAAGAACTCCCGATACCGGAGTTCTCGGTCACGGCAATATCTATCAATACGATCGAGAGTGGAATCTCCGTCAGATATTTGATGTGGACAATTGCCCGGAGCCAACCGGATTCAAGGGCGTGACACATTCAACGCTCCACCCGAGCGATCGCTTCATTACATACATGGCCGAGACTAGCAAGCGGGTCATGCGCTTTGATGTTGTGCGAGGGCAGCAGATGGAGGATCTGGTCCGTTATCCGGGAACCGAGATTACCGATGGTGTCTGGGGTATCGCTCTTCGCTATCTGCCCGATGGCAAGTTGCTCGTCACGCGGGGTAAGACCATGGACCTATTGGACGAACAGGGACGGGTATTGCGGGAGTACGAGCTTGGCGATGGTTACGGGTGGGCGGAGATTGCCATGTGCCGCGATCCACGATTTGTCCTGCTTGCCAATATCTGGACAGGAATTGCTGCAAAGCTGGATCTGGCGTCGGGCGATGTAGTGGGAATGATAGACACCGGCTACTCAGCACCCAGGCGCAGCCTGGCGGGCATAGCCGAATTCCCGGGCACCACTACCTAGAGGCATGGAGGTAGTCGCAGCGGCGTTACTTTGGCCGTGTTGCGCTGTCTGCGGGACATAGTCTGGCTGAGGAGCCTCTTCTACTCGTGAAACCATCGACTCCGACGCCAAGTTCTGGGCTTCCGGTGCTTTTTCCACCGGCGCACAAAGAAGTGCAACGGCCGCCCGCTTCTGATCCGGCCCAAGGTGGGGGTACCGCACAGTCATCGCGAGAGAGCTGTGGCCAAGCAGTTCTCGCACGGTATTGACATTAGCGTCGGCCTGGACCAGCCGCGAGGCGAAATGGTGACGGAGGTCGTGCCAGCGGAACTTCTTGATGTTCGCTGCTTTCAAGATGCCGGACCTGGCGGTCTCGAATGAGGTTGTCGCCGGAAAAAACCTTGTCGATCCCCGCGATTTCAGGGTTCTGCTTCCGCCAATCTCTAACGACCTCAATGGCTTTATCATTCAGCGGGACATGCCGTGTCTGTCCGGTCTTGGCCGAAGTGGCCTGAACTGACAACACGACCAGCCGGAAGTTAATGTCGTTCCAACGCAGCGCCAACAACTCTCCGCGGCGCAACCCCGTGTTCAGGCTGATCAGGATGGCGGGTGCCATGAATGTCGAATGGCTTGCTCTTGGGTTGAGCAGTGACGCTCGCCAGTAGTCGTGCTCCGATGATTGCTCGCACAGAAAGCTGGGAACTCCACGTGGGCGATAATCCGCCACTCACCGGAAGGACTAAGTCGCGTCGGCTGACCACAATCACCGAGCCGCGCCACAAGGGTTGACGCGCACGGGCCCCGTGTTGATTTCCATCCAGCGGTGACCTGCGATCAATTCTGGATGGACCCGAGTGATCGGTTCTAGGCGCTTGCAATCCGAATCACGACTACCTTCACCGCATGGCTGAAGAAGAACACGTGTGCCCCAAGGTGGATCAAGGTGGTCTGGGTCGGACCCAAGGACGTTACGCCGGAATAGTTGATGACGAATGCCAGCAGCCCGCTCCGGCGGAAGGCCGGAAAGTAGCTGCCACTAGACTGCCCGCCAGAATTACTGCTAGTCTTTATTCTTATGCTCAATGCTTTGCGCTTCCGCGCAACCACCGTGACGCTGCTGATTGCCATCGCATTTCTTGCGGTGCGAATGGGTGGCCTGCATGAGCATCGGCATGTACTGCCAGGGGGCGCTTCGTACCAATCCCACTGGGGTAGTGACCTGGCTCACGACGCTCACTTTGATCATCATTCAAAGTCGGTCCACGGCCCTGCTGGAGTGGGTGAGGACAGTGATGGACATCTCGATTCCGCCGCTGATGCCGTTGCCCATCACGATGTCGAAGCTCAGACGGTACCCAGCAGCACGGGGCGGTTTTTCAAGCTGGATTCGACGGCGCTGGCCTTTTTGGCCGTGCTATCAATCTTCATATTTGCTCTCCGTCGGGGTTCAATAATCCCCGATTACAGTCAAACTCGAAGGCCCACACCTCGAGCGTATCTGCGCCCGCCGTTACGCGGGCCACCGTCACTCTCCGTCGCTTGACCTAGCACGCCCGGCTCGATGGCCGGGGTTCCCCGCCGCGCGAGGCGTTTCGGGGTGGTTTGACGGAAGTTTTTCATGTCGCTATTCAGCAAGATCCTTGCACGCGGTTGCCTGTGGGCTGTCCTCTGCACACTCGCCCTGGGCGCGTCGGCGGCCGATCAGCCGGTCCAATTTGTCGTGCCCGATAGCCAGATCAAGGCTCTGGGAATCAAGACCACGACGCTACAGAACAGCGGTGAGTCGGTGCGCGCGAGCTTCCCCGCGCAAGTCACGGTTCCGCCCAATGCGGAGCAGGTCATCAGCTCACCAGTTGCCGGGCTGATCACGAACATCCTCGTCGAGCAAAACCAGCTTGTGAAGCTGGGCGCGCAATTGCTCCGCATTGCCAGTCCGGAGCTCGGCGAACTTCAACTCCAGCTGTTGCAAGCCAACACCCGTGCGACGCTCGCGAGACAGACCGCCCAGCGAGAAAAGGAGTTGTTTGACGAAGGAATTATTCCGGAGCGGCGCTTGCAGGAAGCGCAGGCTGCTGCCAGCGAAGGTGAAGCGGCGTTGACGCTGGCGAAGGCCGCGTTGCGTCTAGCCGGCATGACGGGCGCTACCATCAACCAGGTCGTTGCGTCGGGCAACCCGCAGGACGGCGTGACCCTCGTGGCCGGGAAGGCCGGGGTCGTCACGGAAATCGAGGTCAAGAATGGCCAACGGGTCGGGGCTGCCAGCGCCCTCATGCACATCGCTCAGACGGACACGCTCTGGCTTGACATACAGGTTCCAGTTACCGATAGCGCAGCCTGGCAGTCGGATACTGCCGTCAGGGTGCAAGGCCGCGGCATTTCGGGACGAGTACTGAGCAGCAGTGCTGTGGTGTCCTCCGGCAGCCAGACCGTGGTGCTGCGCGCGGAACTTGACGGCGTTAAAGGTGAGTTGCGGCCCGGCGAGTTCGTGACGGTTGAACTCCCCGTGACGGCAACACCGGGGGGCTGGGATCTCCCGCTGGCCACTGTCGCTTATGACGGCGATGCCGCGGTGGTCTTCATCCGCACCAAGGATGGTTTCGAGGCGCGGCCGGTGACAGTGGCGGCCAGCGCTGGCCAGCGGGTGCGGGTGCGAGGTTCATTGGCGGTGGGCGATCAGGTCGCGGTCACCAGCGTGGTTGCGCTCAAGGGGGCCTGGCTCAACGCCAAGGAGGCACCCTGATGCTCACGCGTCTGGTGCAATTCTCTTTGGCGCAGCGCCTCTTTGTGCTGATCGCGACGTTGGTCGTGGCCGGTGCCGGCTGGGTGGCCTGGTCGGGACTGCCGATCGATGCGTTTCCGGACGTGTCGAGCACGCAGGTCAAGATCATCATTAAGGCTCCGGGAATGACGCCGGAGGAAGTCGAGAGCCGTATCGCGGTGCCCATTGAAGTCGAGATGCTCGGTATCCCGGATACCAAGATCCTTCGGTCAATCACCAAGTACGGCCTGGTCGATGTGACCATCGACTTTGTCGACGGCACCGACCGTTACTGGGCGCGTCAACAGGTCGCTGAGCGCCTCAGTGGTTTGAGTGACAGTCTACCGACCGGCATCACCGGAGGCATGGCGCCGATCACCACACCGCTGGGTGAGATGTACATGTTTACGGTGGAAGCCGAGGGTATGTCGCTGGCCGATCGCCGCAGCCTGCTCGACTGGGTGATCCGGCCGGCGTTGCGCACGGTGCCGGGCGTCGCCGACGTCAATGCGCTGGGTGGCGTCGTTCGGGCCTTTGAGGTCGTCCCTGATCAGGTCAAGCTGGCAGCCAGTGGTGTGACGCTCAGGCAGCTCAAGGACGCCATTGAAGCCAACAACCGCAACGACGGCGCGGGGCGACTGGGCGAAGGCGATGAAGTGCTCCTCGTGCGCACCGAAGGGAGTATCACCAGTCTGGATGACTTGCGGGCCATCGTCGTGACCCACACGGACGGCTCACCCGTCCGCGTCGGGAACCTCGCCGAGGTGAAGATCGGCACGGTGACGCGGTACGGCGTCGTCACCCAGAGTGGCCGCGAGGAAGCCGTCCAGGGTCTGGTGCTCGGCCTGGCCGGGGCCAATGCGAGAGAAGTCGTCGAAGGCGTGGAAAGGAAACTGGAGGAGTTGCAACCAACGCTGCCGCCCGGGGTGACCATCGCAACCTTCTACAACCGCGCGTCGCTGGTCAGCAAGGCGGTTGGCGCCGTCTCCACAGCCCTGCTGGAGGCGACGGTGCTGGTGGTCGTGCTGCTCGTGCTGTTCCTCGGCAATCTCCGCGCGGCCCTGACGGTGGCCCTGGTGCTGCCCCTGGCGGCGCTGATCACCTTCGTCCTGATGCGCATCGTCGGCATGTCGGCAAACCTGATGAGCCTCGGAGGGCTGGCCATCGCAATCGGGATGTTGGTGGACGCGGCGGTCGTCGTGGTGGAGAACATAGTGCAGCGGCTCGCTCACGATCCGACCAAGGGCAGCCTGCCACGCCTGCACACCATCTATCGCGCGGTACGCGAGGTCGCCGTGCCGGTTACTGCCGGCATCCTCATTATCATCACCGTGTTCCTGCCGCTGCTGACTCTGCAGGACCTCGAGGGCAAGTATTTCGTGCCGGTGGCGCTGACGATCGTGTTCGCACTGGCTGGGTCGCTCTTGCTGTCGCTGACAGCGATCCCGGTGCTGGCGTCCTACCTGCTGGGCGAAATCAAACACGAGGACCCCTGGCTGCCTCGCAAGCTGCTCGCTGCGTATACACCCATCCTGGACTGGGGCCTGCGCCGGCAGAGCACCGTCGCATGGGCCGCGGGTCTCTTGCTGGTCGGCGCGGCAGTGGTCTACACGCAGGTGGGCAAGACATTTCTGCCGACCATGGACGAGGGCGACCTGATCGTGGGAATCGAGAAACTGCCGTCAATCAGCCTCGAGACGAGTGCCGAGATCGACTTGATGATCCACCGGTCGCTCATGGAGGCTGTTCCGGAAATAACTGGCATCGTCGCTCGCGCCGGCTCGGATGAAATCGGCCTCGATCCGATGGGCCTTAATCAGACCGATACCTACCTGCAACTGAAAGAGCCTGACGAGTGGCGCATGCGCAGCAAGGAGGGGCTGATGGAGGAGATCCGAAAGGTTCTCGATCCGATGCCAGGTTTCTCCTACAGCTTCACGCAGCCCATCGACATGCGGGTTTCAGAAATGATCATTGGTGTGCGCGGTGACCTGGCCGTGAAGGTGTTCGGCCCCGACCTGGACCAGCTCAACGACTACGCGGCACAGATTGAGGGCCTGCTGAAGACCATTGAAGGCAATCAGGATGTGTACACCGTGGAAAACGATGGTGTGCAGTACCTGAGCATCGCCGTCGACCGACTGAAGGCGGGCCAGCTGGGCTTGAGCATCGAGGAGATCCAGGATGCGTTACGCATTCAGATCGAGGGTCAGCGCGCGGGCATTGTCGTCGAGGGAAATCGACGGACGCCGATCGTCTTGCGTGGTAGTCAGGAGGTGCGTATCTCGCCGGCGGAGTTCGGCGCCGTTCGCATTACTACAAGTGATGGCAGCACCGTGCCACTGAGGAGCGTGGCAACCCTTACGCGAGCCACCGGACCGGTGAAGATCGACCGCGAAATGGGCAGTCGCTACAGCGTGGTTATTGCCAATGTCGGTGGCCGGGATCTTGTCGGCTTTGTCAACGAGGCCAAAGAGCTGGTTGGTAAGAACGTCAAGCTGCCCACCGGATACCGAATCACCTGGGGCGGGCAGTTCGAGAACCAGCAGCGCGCAGCGAGCCGACTGACTATCGTCGTGCCGGTGGCACTGGGGATGATCTTCATCCTGCTGTTTGCCACCTTCCGGTCGGTCAAGCAGTCCCTGCTGATCCTTAGCAACATCCCGTTCGCTTTGGTCGGTGGCATTGTCGGGCTGTGGCTCACCGGCGAGTACGTTTCCGTACCCGCGTCCGTTGGGTTCATCGCCCTCCTGGGGATCGCCGTGCTGAATGGCGTGATGCTGGTGAGCTATTTCAACCAACTGCAGAGTGAGGGGCTGTCGCCGATGGAGGTCGTTGTGCAAGGCGCACGGCGTCGCCTGCGCCCCGTGATGATGACTGCCTCCATCACCGCCTTCGGGTTGATCCCGCTCCTGTTTGCGACAGGGCCGGGCTCGGAAATCCAGCGCCCGCTGGCAATTGTGGTGATCGGCGGACTGATCACGGCCACCGCGCTGACGCTAATGGTGCTGCCAATCCTTTATCTGCGCTTTGCCTCCCTGAAACCAGAGACTGCCAATGTCTGACCTTTGCCTGACCCTGTTGTGCCCACCGAGCGCGGAAGAGAACCTGCTCGATCTGCTGCTGATGTCCCCTCACACCACGGTATTTACGACGGGTCCTACCGCCGCCCACGGCCTTGCGTTTGGTCGCCTGAGTGCCACCGAGCAGGTCCTCGGTCGCGCGTCGGCGATCCAGATCCAGTTGATCGTTCCCGAGGCCGACATGGCGCAACTCATCGACGCACTGAAGCGCCAGTTTGCTGGCACTGGCCTGCGCTACTGGGTGACGCCAGTTCTGGATTCCGGAGAGATCGCATGATGGCGTGGCGCAGATTGTGTGCCGTTGTGGTGGCCTTGAGCCTGACCGGACTCTCACACGCTACTCAGCCGGAGCGGGCCCCGGGGCTCCTTCCTGCCGAGATTGCCCGGCCGCTGCTTGATAACGACCCCGCCGTGTCTGCGGCCCGTGCCGGCCTAGTCGGGGCGCGCGCCGACGCGCGCGGGCTCAGGGCGTCCCCATACGAGTGGACGGCGCGGGCGACCGGTCAGCAGCGGGAAATCGAGGACGGCAGTGACTACGACGAGTGGAATTTGGGCATCGAGCGCACGATCCGCCTCCCTGGCAAAGCCGCGGCAGATCGCAAACTGGCGTTGATTAGCGAAGCGGCGGCCGACGCTGCTTATGGCGAGGCCCTCCACGAAGCCGCCCGCGACCTGGCGGCACTGTGGGTGGACTGGCTCGCCGCTGAGCGCGCCCACCAGCTGGCGGCTGCGAGTGTGAAGTTCTTCGAGGAGAGTCTGGCGGCAGTCGACAAGCGGACACGGGCTGGCGATGCCTCCCGGCTTGATCTGGGAACTGCCCGCGCTGAACTGGTCGAACAACGGCGACTGGAGAACGATGCGAAGACGGCAGCGACAATCGCCTGGACCCGGCTGGCCACCCGGTTTCCCGGGCTGAACCGTCAGCCGACTCCCTTGCCGATGCCGCTACCCATCGAAGCGGACACTACCGCTTGGCGTGAGCGCATCCTCAGCGAAAGCGACGAACTGAAGATTGCCGACGTCGCGCTGGAGATGGCCCAGGCAGAGGCGGCACGCGCACGCGCTGACAGAGTCCCTGATCCCACGCTCGGCGCCTACACGGCCTCTGAGCTCGGCGGGCGAGAGAAACTCGTGGGCCTGAGCTTCACCGTCCCCATTCCGCTACCGGGCGGCCAGCGCAGCACCCGCAACGCCAGTGCCGCGGCGAGCGCAGAATCGTCTCGCTTCGAGACCGAAGCGGTCAAGCGCGAATACGACGCAGAAGTTGCAAGCGCCTTTGTCGGCGCCCGGGGTGCCTATGACAGCTTGCAGATTGCCAGCGAAGGAGCGGCGGCGATGCACGATAACGCTGCCCTCATCCAGCGCGCCTACACGCTCGGTGAGGTCGGGTTGCAGGATCTGTTGATTGCCCGGCGTCAGGCGGCCAGTGCGGCAGACAATGCCCTGCGGGCTCAGGCGGAGGCACTACACGTCTACTACGGCCTGGTAATCGATGCGCACTGGGTCTGGGATCTCGAGCATGAGTGATTCCTCGAAGCCAGCCACGCGTGCGCCTACCCATTTCCAATCCCGACCCGAAGGATCGACCATGAAACTGAAACTACTCGTTCCGATACTGCTGTCATTGATGGCGGCTCCGGCCTTTGCCCACATCCCCGACGACGATGAAGACGGTCCGTGGCCGCCGCTGGAGCAGGAAGTGCCGAAGGACGCTCAGGTGAACCCCAAGTCGCCACCGGATGTGAAGCCACCGGCCAAGAGGGATGCTCCTGGCACTGAAGCGCCAACCCCTCCTGCTCCTGCACAACCCAAGAAACCATGACGAGTCGTTTGGCCCGCAGCGGCGCGCTGGGGCTGCTGCTGGTCGGCCTGCTGTGGGCCGCCGTGGCGGCGGCCCACGGCGTGGCGGACGACGACAAGGGCTTTATCGAAGCCAGCGAGGGCGCACGGCTGGTGCCCTTCATGTACCTCGGCGCCAAGCACATGGTGACCGGCTACGATCACCTGCTGTTCCTGTTCGGCGTCATCTTTTTCCTCTATCGACTCAAGGAAGTCGGCCTCTACGTCACCCTGTTCGCCGTCGGGCACAGCGCCACGCTCTTGTTTGGCGTGCTCAGCGGCACACACGTCAATCCCTTCCTGGTGGACGCCATCATCGGCCTGTCGGTCGTCTACAAGGCTCTCGACAATCTCGGCGTTTTCAAGCGCGTACTCGGCTTTCAGCCAGACACAAAGGCGGCCGTGCTTATCTTTGGGCTGTTCCACGGTTTTGGCCTGGCGACCAAGCTGCAGGACTTCGCGCTGTCCAAAGACGGCCTGGTGCCGAACATGCTGGCCTTCAACGTTGGCGTGGAGTTGGGCCAGCTGCTGGCGCTTGCGGCCATCCTGATTGCGATGGGCTTCTGGCGGCGGACGGCAGCGTTTTCCCGACAAGCCCTGGCCGCCAACGCGCTCCTGATGACCGCCGGGTTCATGCTCACGGGCTACCAGCTTGCGGGCTACTACCAATCCTGAGAACTGAGAACTGACATATGACCCAACCAACAACTGCGATCCAGCCGACCACGCTTCAATTGATAAAGGCAACCGCACTAGCACTGACAGCTGCCGGGGCAATTCTGGTCGTCGCCGTCCTGCCAGCCGAGTATGGCAAGGATCTTACCGGCCTCGGCCAGGTCCTGGGCCTTACTGACCTGAGTACACCACATGCACCAGTCGAACAAGGCGAACAAGCCGCTATCCCAATGCCGGCTCCTGCCGCGGCGGTTACCCAGAGCGCCGCTCCCTTCAATAGCGATGAGATGTCGCTGGTTCTCCAGCCAGGCGAGGGGGCAGAAATCAAGGCCTTGATGCGCTCAGGGGAGTCATTCGTCTTCAGCTGGACGACCGACGGCGGGCCTGTGAACTTCGATATGCACGGCGAGCGGCCCAATGCTGGTGACGAATTCAGCAGCTATTGGAAGGATCGCGGCAAGTCCAGCGGGCACGGCAGCTTCACGGCACCGTTCGATGGCTCGCACGGTTGGTACTGGCGAAATCGAGGCGAGCAGCCGGTAACAGTAATGGTGAAGCTGAGCGGCTTCTTTGAGAAGCTGTATCGACCTGAGTGAACGAATCGGATTCAGTACGTCCCAATAAGCCATGTCTTTCAAATTGCCGGATTGCGGGACGTAGCAACCGTCATCCAAGAAATGCAACCTAGTCGCAGGCCCTCACAATGCAACTTCACGATGCCCTTAGTCACCAACAGTTCGCGCGATTCCTGGTAGGGGCCCTCGTGCTAAGTTTCAGCGTCTCGAGTTGCGCCCTGTTTGAGCCCAGGGACAAAACAGCATTTCCCTATGCGCTCTCAGTCTGTCGCTTCCAGCATTCTGGACCGACCAATCGGAAAATGGCGCTTCCCCCAACGGAGGAGCACATCGCGAAGTGTCTTTCGCGGAGGGGGTGGTTGCCGTCGGGTGAGCGATTGACTCCTGATCCCCAGGCCCCCTCAGGTCGCGACTAGAGGGGTCGACGCAGTGGCGAGGCCTCGCGATCCAGGCCTTCGTCCAAGAGCGCTACAGTTCCTTGGACACCCACTTCTAGTCTATCGAAGCCCTTAGCCGTCGACAGGCGCGCCAGAACTGAGTGTGACCCTGGCCGATGGTGACCTGACTCTGATCTTGATACTGTCTTCAGCAGCGGCCGGGCGTAGGGGCAGTTCCACTTTCAGCGTCGGCTTTCCCGTTTGAACCTTCGCCCAATGCCCCCGTGGTGGCACAGGAACGCCTGCTCGTCGACATGCTTTCGAAAGCGCAACATCGGAAATACCGATGCGCTCTGCAACCGTGGCGACCGGCTCGCTCCAGACGAGTTTGTGCAGTTTCTGACGCGAAAAACTATGTACCGTTGGGCCCGAGGGTGCGCCCGCAGATCTTCCGGCAGCTTTTGTGCCGCGTTTGCCCTGATTCGTTAACCGGCCTTTCGCCAGTTTGGTGACGTTTCTTCCATGTCTATCGAGGGCCTGTTGTCGATCCTGCGTCTGGAAATACGCGTAACCAGCCGTAGTTTTCTGATCACTGTGATTGAGAACCGCGCCTACCAAGTGAAGAGATGCTCCATCCCGCACGAGCCAAGAGCCAACGGTACGTCGCAAGTCGTGGATTCTGACATCCTGGAGTCCCGCAGCATCGCGCACGCGCTTCCACGCCGATCTAAGGTTCACAAGTGGTCGACCCGAAACACTCCCACAAATGATGTAGGGATTGCCGTCTATCCGTGCAATGTTCTTTAGTCGTGCAACCGCCGCGCGGCTCAGCGGCGTCAGCAGGGCTTCGCCGTTTTTCGTCTGGCCAATGAAGAACGTGCGCTGTTTCAAGTCGACATCCGACCACTTCGCGTTGAGCACCTCATTGCGACGTAGGCCCGTTAGCAATAACAGCCATATCGCGTGCCTGGCGAACTCATTCTGTTCAGCATCAATCGCCTTCGCAAGGTTTGGCATTTCGGCGGGAGTAACGTAACGGCGGCGCTTCGCTTCAGCAAAACGCTCAATACCCACAGCAGGATTTTGCATCTCTCTCGGAATGAGGTGCCAGGTTCGCGCTGCGTTGTACATCTTACGCACGACCTCAATTACACGATTCGCCGTATACGGATGGTTCTCGCCAATCTCAGAATGAATACGCGCAATGTCTGCAGTCGTGATGCTCCCTGCAAGCCGGGAGCCGAGCTTCGGGATTACGTATCGCCGCATGTAGCTGTCGTCATTTCGCCACGACCGCTTTTTTGCTTTGGCGTGGCGTTCAACATAGATCTCCGCAAGAGTTTTCACGGTGCCGGACGCATGTAGGGCGTCCTCTGCGGCGTGTGGATCTTCGCCGTCGGCCGCTTGACCGAGATATATGCGGGCCTTCTTCCGGGCTCTATCAAGGGTAAGAACATCCGCGCGCCCGAGAGTTACTATTCGCTTGCGGCCATTCACGCGGTAGGCGCAAACGTAGCTCCGGCGGCCATTCGGATAGACCCGCACACCAAAGCATGCAAGTCCATTGTCCCAATAGATGCACTGGGCGTTGTCGCTGCCCGTGTAGGGTATGGACCTAATGCTGTCTTGCCTGAGTCTCACTATCGGCATGATTGAGTGACCAGTGAGTTACCGTGGCAAAGAGTACCTCGGCGTATATGGGGGCACAACAGCAGAGGTGCTATAAAATAAGGCATTGAACGGTAAGGTGTAGAGTACTGCAGGGTGCCCCGGCGTAGTTCGAGGGCGAGGCTTCGAACCTGAGGGTCGGGAGTTCGAATCTCTCCGGGCGCGCCACCGAGACAGGGTTCAATCCGGGCAGCATGCGGCCTTACACTGACGCATCGCCTGCACCGGTTCCGGCCCTGCCCATGCGCATCCTGCTCGCCCCGATGGAGGGGCTCCTCGACCACCTGCTGCGCGACGCGCTGACGCGCGGGCCGGGCGGCGCCGCGGCGGGCGGCGGCATGGATGCCTGCGTCACCGAGTTCATCCGCATCACCAGCACCCTGCTGCCGGTCGAGCGCTTCCAGCGCGTGGTGCCGGAGCTCGGTAACGGGGGGCGCACGCGGTCGGGGGTGCCGGTGCGGGTGCAGCTGCTCGGCTCCGATCCGGCGTGCCTGGCCGACAACGCGGCCCGCGTGGCGGCCCTCGGCGCCCCGGGGGTGGACCTCAACTTTGGCTGCCCGGCGAAGCTCGTGAACCGCCACGGGGGCGGTGCCCTGCTGCTCAGGGATCCCGTCCTGATGCGGACCATCGTCCGCGCGGTACGGCAGGCCGTGCCGGCGGCGATCCCGGTGACGGCCAAGATGCGCCTGGGCTATGACAGTCCTGACCGGGCGCTGGACTGTGCGCAGGCCCTGGCAGACGGCGGTGCCGCCGAGATCGTGGTGCACGCCCGCACCCGGATGGACGGCTACCGCCCGCCCGCCTGGTGGGAGTGGATCGCGCGGATCCGCGAGCACGTGCGGGTGCCGGTGATCGCCAACGGCGAGATCTGGAGCGTCGACGATGCGCGACGCTGCCGCGCCGTCTCCGGCTGCGCCGACCTGATGCTGGGACGGGGCGCCGTGGCGAATCCGGCGCTCGCGCTGATGATCCGCGGCGAGCGCGAGGCGGGCTTCCCGTGGCCTGCGATGCGTGAGCAGCTGCGGGACTTCTGGCTGGCCCTGGGCCTGCAGTTGCCCGCGCGCCATCGCCACGGGCGGCTGAAGCAGTGGCTGCTGCACCTGGCGCGGCACTATCCCGAGGCGCAGGAGCAGTTCGGACTGATTCGCCGTCTGGTCAGCCCGGACGAGATCACCCGGGCGCTGTTCCCGGAAGGCGTCAACCCGGGCTAGAGAAGCCGGCGCAGCGCCGCCACGGTGGCCAGTCCGGCCATCGTCAGGGTCACCGACCCGATCACGTGGGCGCTGATGGCGGCGCCCGCCCACAGCAGCCGGTCCTGCTGCAGCAGGGACGCGACCTCGACGGAAAACGCGGAGAAGGTGGTGAGGCCGCCCAGAAAGCCGGTGTAGATCAGCAGCCGCCATTCCGGCGCCAGATCCGGCACCGCGGCGAACAGGGCCATGGCGAGGCCGGCCAGATAGCCACCGGCCAGATTGACGCCCAGCGTGCCCAGCGGCAGGGCGGGCAGGACGGGATTCAGCAGGATGGCGAGCCCCCAGCGCAGCAGGGCGCCCAGCGAGGCGCCGGCACACACAGCCAGAACGGAGAGCCACATCGACCGGGAGTCTACCCGGTGGGCAGCAGCGCGGCCATCGTCCCGGGCAGGGCGCCCCGGCCGGCCGGGCCCTGGCAGCCGGCCAGCAGGTCCAGCGACGGCGCCTTGATGGCCGTGCTGACGTTGAAGAGGCCGAGCACGGTGTGAAAGAGATGGTCGTGGGCCACCGGCGCGCCGGTGGTCGCCTGCACGCACGCAAGGTCGATGCCCTGCCGGGCGAGCAGGCCCCCGGACAGCCACATCAGCATCGGCACCTCGCGTTGCCCGGCGGGCGCGATGCGCCAGGGCATGCCGTGCAGGTACATGCTGTTCTCGCCCAGCGATTCGCCGTGGTCCGACACGTAGATCAGCCCCGTGTCCCACCGCGCGGACTGGCCCTTCAGAAACTTCACCGTTTCTGCCAGCACATGGTCCGTGTAGAGGATCGCGTTGTCATAGGCATTGACGATCTCCGCGTCGCTGCAGGCAGTGAGCTCCAGGCTCTCGCAGGTGGGCGTGAAGCGGCGGAACGCGGCGGGGTAGCGCCGGGAGTAGGCCGGACCGTGATTGCCGAGCAGGTGCAGCACCACCACCAGGTCGCCGGATGCGGTGGCCACGGCGTCGGCCAGGCGGGGCAGCAGGATCTCGTCGCGGCAGTGTTCACCGTCGCAGAGCGCGGGATCGGCGTCACCCGGGATGTGGACGGTGGGCAGGCCGGTGCAGACGTCCTTGCAGCCGGACTGGTTGTCGATCCAGGCGACATTGACCCCGACCCGGGCCAGCAGGTGCAGCAGCGACTCCTGGCCGCGGATGCGTGCCTCGTCGTAGTCGCGGCGGCCCACGGGCGCGAACAGGCAGGGCACCGACACGGCGGTGCTGGTGCCGCAGGCCTGCACGCGGGGCCAGACCAGCGGGTCCAGGGCGCGCATCTCGGGCGTCGTGTCCCGCGCGTAGCCGCTGAGGCCAAAGTTGGCGGACCGGGCGGTTTCGCCAATGACCAGCACGAGCAGCCGGGGCCGGCCGCCCACCGCCATCGTCCGCCGGGCATCGTCGCCAATGGCCACGCGCGCCCCGGGTGGCGCGGCATTGGCCGCCCGCACGGACCGGAACAGCGAGACCAGCCAGTTCGACGGGGCGAGCAGGAAGCGGGCTTCGCGCTGATGCCGCAGCATGCCGGACACGTCCCGGTACTGGGGCAGGATCACCGCGACCGCGAGGGCGAGCACCGCGATCACGCTGCCGACGCGGACGGCAGCGGCACGCGGCCAGGGGCGCGCCGCGACCCGCACCCGGGTGAGCAGCAGCAGCGGCAGGCCGGCGTACAGCGCGAGGTGCAGGGCCAGCGGCAGGTTCAGCAGTTCGCGGGACTCGGCCAGATCGGTCTGCAGCAGGTTGTCCGTCATGTCCTTGTTGAACATGACGCCGTAGCGGTCCATGTAGAAGCTGGCGCCGGCGGTCGCCAGGAAGAGCAGCGCCAGGCCCGGCTTGAGCAGCCGCCGGGGCAGCAGCATCAGCACGGCGCCCTGCAGGCCGGTGACGGCCACGAAAAGGCCGGCGAACAGCAGCCAGTTCCCGGGCTGGGAAAAATCCCGCCCGGTGCCCAGCAGCCGCCAGAAGGCGCCGTTGTACAGCACCGTAAAAGCCAGCGATGCGAGCAGAATCAGCGTTTCCGGGGCCAGGGTCGGGCTTGCCGGACGACGCAACGACGCCTGTGCCTGTGGTGTCACTGCCTCTTGGACGGACAGCGCGCGACCAATCAATCGGTCCTACACTGCCGCCCATGAGCGGCTTCATGGTCTACGGCGCCAACGGCTACACCGGGCAGCTGATGGTGGCCGAAGCGGTGCGCCGGGGGCTCGCGCCGGTGGTCGCCGGTCGCAACGGGCCCGCGGTGCTGGGTGTGGCCGCCCGCCACGGTCTTGCCGCCCGGGTCTTCGATCTCGCTGATCCGGCCGCGGTGGCGGGCGCCCTGCGGGAGGTGTCGCTCGTGCTGCATTGCGCCGGACCGTTCTCGGCCACCAGCGCACCGATGCTGGCCGCCTGCCTGGCCACCGGCGTGCACTACCTGGATATCACCGGGGAGCTTGCCGTGTTCGCTGCCTGCCACGCCCGCGATGCCGAGGCGCGTGAGCGCGGCATCGCGGTGCTGCCCGGCGCGGGCTTCGACGTGGTGCCCACCGACTGCGTGGCCGCGATGCTCGCGGAGGTGCTGCCCGACGCCAGCGCGCTGGTGCTGGCCTTCGAGGCGGAAGGCGGTGCGAGCGCCGGCACGGCGAAGACCGGCCTCGAGGGCCTCGCCCGGGGCGGCGCCGTGCGCCGGCAGGGCCGGCTCGTGACCGTGCCGCTGGCTTTTCGCGAGCGCACGTTCGAGCGCGACGGCCGGGTGCGCACCGCCATGACCATCCCCTGGGGCGACCTGTACACGGCGTGGGTCACCACCGGCATCGGCGACATCGAGACGTACATGGTGGCCTCACCGCGGGCCATCAGCCGGGCGCGGCAGCTGAACGCGGTACGGAATGTCCTCGGGTTCGGGCCGCTGCTCCGCTTTCTGCAGGCCCGGATCGGCCGGCAGGTGCAGGGCCCCGACGCGGCCACGCGCGAGCGCACGCGGGCCTGGGTCTGGGGCGAGGCGCGCAATGCGGCCGGCGAGCAGCGCCGGATGCTCATCCAGACGCCCAACGGCTATGACCTGACCGTGACGGCCGCCCTCGGCATCGCCGCGCATCTGGCCGACTACCGCGGGCCCGGCGGCTGCTTCACGCCGGCGGGGCTGATGGGCGCGGGCTACGTGCTGACGCTGCCGGGGGTGCGGCGGCTGGCCTGATCAGGGCGGCAGCGCGTAAGCCACCAGCGAGTCGCCGATCTTCATCGAGTACTGCCACATGTGGCCGCCGGCGGCCACCACCACGAACTGGCGGCCGTTCACCGCGTAGCTCATCGGGGTGGCCATGGCCGCCGTCGGGGTGCGGGTTTCCCAGAGCTGGCGACCCGTGTCGATGTCGAAGGCCCGGAAGCGCTCGTCCATGGTGGCGCCGATGAATACCAGCCCGCCGGCGGTGGCCAGCGGTCCGCCCGAGGTGGGCGTGCCGAACTTCAGCGGGATGGGCACCGGCATCAGCGTGTCGAGCACGCCCAGCGTCACCCGCCAGCGGATCGTGCCCGCCGCGAGATCCACGGCCACCAGCTCGCCCCACGGCGGCGGGCTGCAGGGCGAGAAGGCGGGCGAGAGCAGCGGCTTGAAGACCTGGGCCCAGGGCGTGCCGGCTATACGGCCCGGAATGCCCATCAGGCCCGCCATGGGGTTTGCAAGCGTGGCCGGGTCTACCTCGTCGGCCGGAATAAGCTGGATGAAGGTTGCCGCCCGGTTGACGGGCACAATCAGCAGCTGGCGACTTTCGTCGAAGGCGCCACCGCCCCAGTTGTTGACGGCTGCGCCGGGGAAGACCACGGTGCCCTCGCGGCTCGGCGGCGTGTAGTAGGCGCCATGGCGGGACGCGCTCACCGTCCGCCGGCAGCCGCCCCGGTCGAGAAAGGTAAATCCCCAGGCGTCGTCCGGCGTGAAACCCGCCGCCACCAGCGGCGGGGGCGCGACGGGATAGGGCTGCGTCGGCGAGAGCCGCTCGCCCGGCACCCCGTCCTGGGGCACGGGCCGCTCCTCGATGGCGTACACGGGCTCGCCGGTCTCCCGGTTGAAGCTGAAGATCAGGCCCATCTTGGTGAGCTGCACCACGGCCGGCACGCTGCCCGCCGGGCGGCGAATGGTGACCAGCAGCGGCTGGGCCGGCAGGTCGAGGTCCCAGACGTCGTGATGCACCAGCTGGTAGTGCCAGGCGAGTTCACCGGTGGCGCCGCGCAGCGCGACCACGGAATTGGCATAGCGGTTGTCACCGGGCCGGGTGCCGCCGAAGAAATCCGGCGAGGCGCTGGCGGTGGGCAGGTAGACGAGATCCCGGTCGGCATCGTAGGACAGGATGCTCCAGGCGTTGGCGGCGCCGGTAGTGGCCAGTGCCGCCGGGCTCCAGTGGGCCGCTTCCGGATCGCCCGGGTTGCGGGGCACGGGGTCGAACTGCCAGCGGAACTCCCCGGTGCGCGCGTCGAAGGCGCGCACGGCGCCGCCCGGCCCGTCATTGCGCCGGAACTTGGTGTTGTTGGCCGAGCCGACGATCACGAGTTCACCGGCGACCAGCGGCGGGGACGAGAACTGCACATCGCCGTGGCGGAATGCCGCCGGACGGCCGATCAGCGCGGCCTTGGCATCCGCCTCGGCGAGGACCAGCGGCTTCACGTGCACCTGGCCCGCCGTGCCAAAGCCCGGGCAGGCCTGGCCGGTGGCGGCATCCACGGCGATGAGGCGCAGGTCGCCGGTGCCCATGAAGAGCCGGTGGCGGCAGGCGGCGCCCGCGTCGGCGGTGGCGTCCTCCCAGTAGGCGATGCCCCGGCAGTTGTAGCGGGTGCCGGGCGGGCCGAGGTCGAGTGTCGGGTCGTAAACCCAGCGCTCCTGGCCCGTTGCCGGGTCGAGCGCAATGATCCGGTTGAAGGGCGTGCAGAAGACCAGTGAGCCGCCGGCGGACGCCGGCAGCAGCAGCGGAGTGGCGTGGAAGCTTGCGAAAGCCTTGCGATCCGGGTGGCGTTCGAGTTCGCCGGTGCGGTATTCCCAGGCTTTGACCAGGCGGCCGACATTGTCCCGGTTGATGGCGGCGAGCGGTGAGAAGTGCGAGCCGCCCGCATCGCCCCCGTAGTGACGCCAGGTGCCGTCGGAGCCGGCGGCGCAGAGCAGGCCGGGCAACAGCACGGCCAGCAGGCTGAACCGGGCAAGCGGAGCGGGTGGAATTATCATGGGGCGAAGCATAGCGCGTCGCCCAAAAAAATCGCCCCGCACGGGGCGGGGCGATCAGTGGGGTCAGCTGCCGCCCCCGGAGGGGCGGCAGCCGGTCGTCAGGCGGTCTTAGAGGATGTCGCCGAAGGTCCAGCGCACGTCGAACACGGCCGAGTCGCCACCCACGTAGGAGGCAGCCGTGGTGTCGTTCAGCGTGAGCGTGATGCCCGTCGAGATGGCCGAGGTCCAGTGGTAGCGACCCGCGATCTGGAGGCCCGTGTCGGTGTAGTCCTCGCTGTCGCCGAAGAAGTCGAGTTCACCCCGCGTGTAGGTGACTTTGCCTTCCAGCTCGAACTTGTCGGCCAGCATCGAGCGCAGGCCAAAACCGACGCCGTAGCCCTTGTTGTCGCCGTTGAAGCCCTCGGCACCGTCGAAATCGATGTCGAAGTAGTTCAGGTCAGCGACGAACTGGGTGTTGCCGCTGCTGGAGATCGCCTGGTGATAGCCGAGGAGGACGTTGTAGCCATCAAAGTCCGGATCGCTGCTGAAGTCATCGTCCGAGATTTCGCCGTCGACGTAGGACAGCTGGGCGTGGAAGTTCTGCAGGAAGCCGAGGCTGCCCTTGACTTCAAAGCCGTCGGTCTTGCCGAAATCATCAAAGCCGTCGCCCTGGATCCAGCCGGCCTGCAGGTAGGTCCACTGGGGCTCGGCAGCCATTGCGGAGCCGGCAGCCAGAAGGCTGGCGGCGCTCAGTAAAGCGGTTCCCATCAGTTTCATTGCGCACTCCTTGTGTTTCTGTGACAACGCGGTTCAATACGACTGTTGTATGAAAAACACAACATCTAGAGGTGGATCGAACCGCCGGCGCATTTAACGGGCTGCGGGCGCCGAAGTCAACGTTGTATTTTCCGCAAAAGCATGAAAAGCCATGTTGCAGGTGTGCAACACGCGGCAGGGTATCCGGGCTGGCGGGCCTTTGGCAGGCCTTTGAGGGGTGCGGCGTCCGGGGACCGCGCGGGCTCAGTGGGCGGCCAGCATTGCCCGGTACCAGCGCCGGAAGGCCGCGGATGGCGCATCGGTGGCCACCGTGATCTCGCGGTCGTCGTCAACCGGCCCCTGCTGGGACTCCACCACCACCCGGTCCTCGTCGAGGATGGTGTGATCCACGGTGGCCGCCCGGGCGGCAAAGGCGGCGGGGTCGGTGCCGGGGGCCAGGCGGCGCACGGTCATCACCCGGGTGGTGGTGGCGTTCAGCGGGACCGAGAACACGTGCAGGGCACCCTCGTCGCCGCCACCGAAATGCAGCACCGAGAGGTTCGGCCGGTACCACGCCACCGGGAAAGGCTGCCGGCGGTTGCCGAGGTAATTGAGCGTGCGCATCCCCCAGGGCTCGGTCTGCACCTCGACCGTGGCGAGGCCGCCGCTTTCGGCATAGCGGTGGGTCCAGGCGCCAATGGTCTGCTCGTGCAGGTAGGAGGGGTGGGCAAAGTCGATGAAGTTTTCGACCGCCCGGGTCCAGTGGGCCTGCCAGATCTGGCAGTAGGTGCCGAACTGGCGGGGAGGGCCGTTGAGGGACGGCGGCAGGTCCGGTGGCGGAGGGGGCTCGTCCTGCAGGAGGCCGGTATGGACCCAGAGGGCACCGGCCCGCTCCTGCACGGGCACGGCCGCGGCGCGTATGCGGGCCAGCGCCTGCGGGCTCAGGTCGTTCAGGGGAACCTTCGTGCAGGCGCCGTCGCCGGTGAAGCGCCAGCCGTGATAGCGGCAGCGGAGCGTCCCGTCGTGCATCACCCGGCCGAGGGAGAGCGCGGCACCCCGGTGCGGGCAGCGGTCGAGCAGGGCGGACCAGCGACCCTCGCCGTTGCGAAAGAGCACGAGCCGTTCGCCGGCAATCTCCACCGCCTGGGGATTGGCGGTGAGTCCAGTGAGCGGAAGCACCGGGGTCCAGTGCCCGCGGAGCAGCGGAAAGAGCGGGGCGGCGGCCGTGGTCAGCCCGCCGCGCGCACGGCGCGCACTTCGGTGTCGCCACTGGCCACCGGTGAGGCGGGCAGCAGCGGCACGGGCTCCAGCACCCAGCCCCGGATGTCGCGGCGGGCCGGGGACGGGATCGCGTAGACCACGTCGCCGCGCTCCTCTGCGGCGCGCAGCGCCGCGGTGTCGATGCGCCAGCCGCGCCGGGTCCATTCGTCGAGGCTGTCCCGGTATAGGCCGATGACCCGGTCAGCCGGCATCAGCAGCTCCCGCGTGCGGGACGGCGGCGTCTTGACGGGCTTCAGCCGCTCGATGACCACGCGGTCCTGCTCGGCAATGGCAAAGTTGCGCTTGTTGACGATCCTGTCCACCCACGCCGGCAGCAGCACGTTGCGCATGCAGATCAGGAAGATCTTCGTATGGTACTCGTCAATGGGCGTCTCGAAGACGTACTGGTGGATCCAGCGGGTCGGCGTCAGGTGGATCTTCGTCCACATGTTGCTGGGGCCGACGTGGCCGGAGCCGGCCTCGAGGTCGCCGTCGTAATTGCGGGCGAGGCGCATCACCGGGTTCTTTATCGGCGGCGCCTGGAAGGTGAGCATGAAGCCAAAGCCCCAGGGCGTGCTCTCGATGACCGGGTCCTGCACCTTGTAGTCGTCCTTCTCCCCGGAGTAGCCGTGGGTGGGGTGGACGAACTCGTTGTGGGCGGGGTCCAGGCCGTTCTCGATGTTGCGCTCGTAGTTGGATTCCCAGGCGTAGTCCACGGTGGTGTGCCGCCAGCCCGGCTGGCCGTACTCGGGCACCTCGAGGATCGGGGGCCGCCCGGCCGCCGGCAGGTCCCCGAGGAAGACATGGATCAGGCCGTAGCGCTCTTCCACCGGGTAGGCGTCGATGTGGCCCCGCTGCGGCACGCGGTGCTCGCTGCCCGGACCGATGGACGGGATCTTGCGCACCTGGCCTTCACCGTTGAACTGCCAGCCGTGGTAGGGGCAGGCGATGCAGTCGCCCCGCACCCTGCCGCCGGCGAGCGAGGCGCCCCGGTGAATGCAGGTGTCGCTGAGCGCGTGGGCCTGCCCCTTCGAATCCCGGAACAGCACGATGTCGTGCCCCAGCATGCGCACCTTGCGGGGGCGGTCGGTGAGGTTGTGGCTCCAGTCGGCGGCGTACCAGAAATTGATGTACATCAGCGGCTTCCAGCGTGGCGATGGGGTACACGATGTTCGGCCGCGGTGGCCCGGCGGATTCAGTCCGGGCGCACGGCAGACGCCGCTCCCCCAAAGCAAGAAACCCGCCGGGGCGGGTTTCAGGGAGTCGCAAGACTCGGGTCTTGTGGGCCGGGCGCGGCCTCAGGCGCTGGCGCGGCGCCGCAGGAGGCCGACCAGGCCGAGTGCGGACCCGAACAGCCAGACGGCCGCGGGCACCGGGATCACCTGCACGTCCATGCGCACCTGCTCGATGCTCCAGCCGGCGCGGGTGACCTGGATGGCGAAGTTGTACTCGCCCAGCGCGTTCGGGTTGAAGCTCGTAAAGGCACCGCCCGGCGCGGTGATGAAGCCGGGTATGGAGGTGGCCAGGAAGGAGAACATCAGATTCTGGGAGCCCTGCTCGTTGGTGCTGAGCGGGTTGGGGCTGGCCAGGATGCTGTTGGTGACGTTGATCATGCCGAGGTTGACCGGGCCGTTGTCGAAGGCCGGGTTGAAGTCATAGTAGAGCGTGATGTCGTAGTCGGTCAGCTTGGCACCGGGACCGGACACGTCGATGTAGTAGTTGAAATTCCACAGCGCGCCGGTGAGCGAGCTCGTCGAGCCGGGCCCGCCGGTGTTGCTGCCGGCGAGCGCGTAGAAGGTGCCGGCGCCGTCGTTGGTGACGGCCGGATTGAAGAAACGCTGCGTGGCGTTCATCGCGAGCGTGATGGTGTTGACGCCATCCTCGATCTGGCGCGACACGGCTACCGAGTCATTCGGAATGCCGGTGCCGCCAAAATTGGCGCTGGCGAAGGGACCGAACTGATCGTAGAGAGGCGTGGCGTTGAGCAGGCCCGGTGCGGTGGCGATGACAGCCACGGCTGCCAGCTTGTGCATCTTCTTCATGATTCCCCCACGGCGGTTTGAGACTGGTTTTACTTGTTCGATGGACAGACCTTAACATAGTGATTCGTCGGGGCGCGAGCTTGTTTTCGGGTCCGCCAGTTATGTCAAACCTGCTCCCGGATCCCTGTTGCAATGCCACAGCTTATTCCCGCCACGCTGATCCCGGGTGACGGCATCGGCCCCGAAATCGTTGACGCCGCCGTGTCGGTTCTCGACGCCCTGGGCGCCCCCTTTGCCTGGGACCGGCAGGTGGCGGGCCTCGCCGGCATCCAGGCGGCGGGTGATCCGCTGCCCACGGCGACGCTGGACAGCATCCGGCGCACCCGTCTCGCCCTCAAGGGGCCCCTGGAGACGCCGTCCGGCGGCGGTTACCGCTCGTCCAACGTGCGGTTGCGGGAGGAATTCCAGCTCTACGCCAACCTGCGCCCGGCCCGCACGCTGATCCCCGGCGGACGTTTCGACAACATCGACCTGGTGGTGGTCCGGGAGAACCTCGAAGGCCTTTACATCGGGCACGAGCACTACATCCCGATCGATGGCGATCCGCACGCGGTGGCCATGGCGACCGGCGTGAACACGCGCCAGGGCAGCCGCCGGCTGCTGGAGTTTGCCTTCGAGTACGCCATTGCCGCCGGCCGGAAGAAAGTCACGCTGGTGCACAAGGCCAACATCATGAAGGCGCTGACCGGGATCTTCCTCGAGACCGGGGACGCGCTGTGGCGGCAGAAGTACCGGGACCGCATCGCGCTGGACACGGTGATCGTCGATGCCTGCGCGATGAAGCTGGTGCTGAACCCCTGGCAGTTCGACGTGCTGGTCACCACCAACCTGTTCGGCGACATCCTCTCCGACCTGGTCGCGGGACTGGTGGGGGGGCTCGGCATGACGCCGGGTGCGAACATCGGCGCGGACGCGGCGATCTTCGAGGCGGTGCACGGTTCGGCGCCCGATATTGCGGGCAAGGGGGTGGCCAATCCGGTTGCCCTGCTGCTGGCCTCCGCGCTGATGCTGGAGCACTGCCGGTTGCCCGCGCTGGCGACCCGCCTGCGCGCAGCCATCGGCGCCACGCTCAACGAGGACGGCCTGCGCACCGGCGACCTGGGCGGGACGGCCAGCACCGCGGCCTTTACCCGGGGGCTCGTGCGGCGCCTGCGCTGACGGTCAGCCCGGGCTCAGGCGCGGTCCTTGCGCTCTTCAAGCTCCAGCCAGCGGGCGGTGGCCTGCTCGTGCTCGGCCTGTCGGGCCCGCAGCGCATCGAGCACCGGCACGGTTTCGTGCCAGGCGCGGTCGTAGAAGCCCTTCGCGGTGCTCTGCTTCTCCAGCGCGCGGATCTCCGCTTCGAGCGCCGCAATCCTGCCCGCCAGGCCGTCCAGTTCGCGCTGGTCCTTGTAGCTGAGCTTGCCCCCGGTGCGGCGGGCGGGCTTGCCCCTGGCCGCTGCCGGATCCGGCGCGGCAGCTGCGCTCGTGCTGCCCGGCTCCGGGCGGTTGGGGTTGTCGTGCTCGGCCAGCGTCTTGCCCTGGCGCAGCCAGTCGGTATAGCCGCCCACGTAGCGCTCCACGTGGCCGTTGGGCTCGAAGGCGAAGACGCTGGTCACGACGGAATCGAGGAACATGCGGTCGTGGCTGACCACGATCAGCGTGCCCTGGTACTCGTCGAGCCTGTCCTCCAGCACCTCGAGGGTCTCCACGTCGAGGTCGTTGGTGGGCTCGTCCAGGATCAGGAAGTTGGTGGGCCGGGTGAACAGCCGCGCGAGGATCACGCGATTGCGCTCGCCGCCGGACAGGGCCTTGACCGGCGTCAGGGCGCGCTTGGCGCTGAACAGGAAACCCTTCAGGTAGCCGATCACGTGCCGCTCGTGGCCGTTGATCTTCACGTAGTCGCTGCCGTTGCCCACCACGTAGGCCACGGACTTCTCGGGATCGAGGTTTTCCCGCAGCTGGCCGAAGTAGCCGATGGAAAGACCCGTGCCCTCCTTGATGGTGCCGTGCTGCGGCTCGATCTCGCCGAGCAGGATGCGCAGCAGCGTGCTCTTGCCGACGCCGTTGTTGCCCAGCAGGCCGATGCGGTCGCCGCGGGAGATCTTGCAGGAGAAGTCGCGGATGAGCACCTGGTCGCCGTAGCCGTGGGTGATGTGCCGCGCCTCGATCACCTTGCGGCCTGATTTCTCGGCCTCCTCGATGGAGATGCGCGCGCGGTGCTGGGGCGTCAGGCGCTCGGCGTACTCCCTGCGCAGGTCTTCGAGGCGGCGCACCCGGTTCTGGTTGCGGTGCCGGCGCGCCTTGATGCCCTGGCGGATCCAGATCTCCTCCTCCTCGAGCTTCTTGTCGAAGAGCCGGTTGGCGGTGGACTCGTCCTCCAGCAGCTTCTCCTTGCGCTCCAGGTAATTGTCGTAGCCGCCCGGAAAGGAGAGCAGCCGGCCGCGGTCGAGTTCGCAGATGCGGGTGGCGAGCTTGTCGAGGAAGGCCCGGTCGTGGGTGATGAAGAGCACCGCGCCCGGCCAGTTGCGGATGCGGTTCTCCAGCCACTGGATGGTCTCGATGTCGAGGTGGTTGGTGGGCTCGTCCAGCAGCAGCAGGTCCGGCTTGCTGATCAGGGCCCTGGCGAGTGACGCCCGCCGTCGCCAGCCGCCGGACAGCTGGCCGATGGTCTTTTCCGGGGGCAGTGACATCTCGGTCAGCATCAGGTCGATGCGCTGGTCGATGCGCCAGCCGTCGAGTTCGTCGATCCGGTGCTGCAGCTCGTCCAGGCGGCGCAGCCCCGCCTTGTCCAGCTGCTGGTGCGACAGCTGCTCGTACTCCTCGACCAGCGCGCGCAGGTCGTTCAGCCCCCCGGCGACCAGCTCCCGGGTGGTCTTGTCGAGGTCCTCGGGCAGCTCCTGGTCGAGGCTCGCGATCACGAGCCCGTTGCGGTACTGGATGAGGCCGCTGTCCGGCTGCACGCGGCCGAGGATCAGCCGGAAAAGCGAGGTCTTGCCCGTGCCGTTGCGGCCGATCATGCACACCCGTTCGCCGGGCTCGATCTCGAACTCCACGTGGGTGAGCAGTTTCTGCTCACCGTAGGCGAGCGACACATCGTCGAGGCGGACCAGGGACATGGGCGCGGCAGGGCTCGTTTGGAAGGCGGCGCATTATACTGGTCGCTTCCTGGAAGCCGCGAGGAGTCTCTTATGTCAGGCCTGCCCCGGATGCTGCCCGGCGTCGCCGCCCTGTTTTTGCTGCTTCTGCACGGGCCGGCCCCCGCCGCGCCGGTGGCCGCGGCGGAGCGGGTGCCCATCGACCTGCGGCGCACCACGCTCATCGTCCGGGACATGGAGAACTCGCTGCGCTTCTACCGGGATGCCCTGGGGATGCGCGTGGTCTACGACAACCTGATCCGCACGCCCCGGGATGCCCCGGACGACGAAACCGCAAAGCGCGCGCTGCGGCTGGTCTTCGTGCAGGCCAACGACGACTACATCGGCATCATCGGCCTCATCGAGTATCGCAAGCCGCTGAAGCTGCCGCCGGCCGTCGTGCCGGAGGCCTTCAGCATCGGCACCAACGTGCTGCTCTTCAACGCGAAGGATCTGGACGCTACCTTCGCGCGCGCAAAGGCCGTGCCGGGGGTGGTGGTGCTCGAGGAACCGGTGGAGACCAGCTACCCGGGCTATGACGGCGGGCCGGTGATACCGGTGCGGATCAGCACCCTCAGGGACCCGGACGGATTCACCATCGAGCTGAACCAGCTGCTGGTGGAGAAGGTGCGGTAGCTAATAGCCCCGTTCCGGATCCACCACCGACAGCATCGGCTCGCCCGCCACGTAGCGCCGAAGGTTCTCGCGGGCGAGCAGGGCCACGCGGCCGAAGACCCGGTCGGACATGGCGGCGATGTGGGGCGTGATGATCACGTTCGGCAGTTGCCAGAGCGGATGGTCCGGCGGCAGGGGCTCCGGTTCCGTCACGTCGAGGCCCGCGCCGGCAAGCTGTCCGGACTTCAGCGCCGCCACCAGGTCGTCCTGCACCACGCTCCGGCCCCGGCCGACATTGATGAAATAGCCGCCGCGCTTCATCGCGCCGAAGAACTGCCGGTTGAAGATCGCCGTGGTCGCGGGCAGCAGGGGGGCGCAGTTGACCACCACGTCGGCTTCCGCGGCCAGGGTGAGCAGCTCATCCGGTTTCCCCACGTAGTCGACAAACGCCGGTCTGGCCGCGTCCGAGGCCCGTGTTGCAATCACGCGCATGCCGAGCCCGTGGGCGCGTTCCGCCAGCGCAGTGCCGATGCCCCCGAGACCGACGATCAGCATCGTGCGGCCCTCGAGCTCCCACATCTGGCGCAGGGGGAACACACCCGGGTTCCAGTCGGCTTCCTGCTGACGGGGCAGCCACAGGTTGAGGCCGCGGGTGAAGGCCATCAGCATGCCGAGCGCATGCTCGGCGATGCCCGGGCCGGAGATCCGCTGCATGTTGGTGAGCAGGATTCCCCGGCGGATCACATCGTCGGTCTGCAGGCAGATGCCGGTGCCGGCCGTGTAGAGCTGCACCCAGCGCAGCCGCTGCCCGGCCGCGAGCAGGGCCGGATTGCAGAAGCCGATCAGGGCGTCGGCATCGGCGACCAGCGCCAGGGCAGCCTGCTCATCCGCGGCGGCCACCAGCTGCACGCCGGGCGCCAGGGACCGGAACGCCGCGAGTCCGGCGTCCCCATCGGCGCGCACGACGATGCGGGCGGGTCGCTGCCAGCCGGGCAGGTCCCGTGCGGCCTGTCCCGCTTCCCTGATGTCCAGGTCGGCGATCAGCGCCCGGGCCTCCGCCTCATGGGAAGCGGGCGCGGCGCTGTCCCGGGCGAGTGCCGCACCGCTGACCAGGAGCAGCAGCAGCGCAGGGAACAGGGCTGGAAGCATCCGGTGTCTCTCCGCCACAGGCCTACGGCGGCCAGATCCGCAACAGCATCGGCAGGCTCACGGCCACCACCAGTATCTCCAGCGGCAGGCCGAGCCGCCAGTAGTCGCCGAAGCGGAAGCCGCCCGGCCCCAGGATCAGCGTGTTGTTCTGGTGGCCGATGGGCGTCAGGAAGGCGCAGGAGGCGCCGATGGCCACCGCCATCAGGAAGGGATCGGCACTGACGCCAAGCCCCGCTGCCGTGCCAATGGCGATCGGGCACATGACGGCGGCAGTGGCGGCGTTGTTCATGAAGTCGGAGAGCGTCATGGTCACCACCAGGATGATGCCGAGCGCGAGCATCACCTGCCCCTGGGCCACCCCGGTCACCAGCGTCCGGGCGAGCAGGTCGGCCGCCCCGCTGGTGGCGAGCGCGCCGGCCACCGGGATCAGCGCGCCGAGCAGCACGATCACCGGCCAGTCGATGGCCTCATAGACGGCGCGCGGCGGCACCACCCGCGTGATCATGGCGACCAGCACGCCGGCGGCAAAGCCGATGGCCGCCGGCAGCAGGCCAAAGGCGGCCGCGGCGACGGCACCGAACAGGATGGCGGTTGCCCCCAGGGCCCGCCGCGGGTCGGGCAGACGGATCTCCCGCGCCGCCAGCGGCACGCAGCCGAATTCGGCCGCGAATTCCGCCACGGCCTCGGGCCGGCCCTGCACCAGCAGCACGTCGCCGGCCAGCAGGGGTGTGGTGCGCAGGCGGCTCTGGGAGCGCTGTCCTTCCCGGGAGATGGCCAGCAGGTTGATGCCGAAGCGGCTGCGCAGATCGATGTCCGTGGCCGACCGGCCGGCCAGGCCAGAGGCGGGCAGGATGGCGAGTTCCGACAGGCCGATGTCTTCCGGCTCCGCCGTCGGGTTCTTGTCCGCTGCGGCCGGGCCGGTCGCGTCGGCAGCAGCCTGCGGCACGGCCTCCTCGAGCTTGAGTCCCAGGCTCGTCAGCACCGCGGGCAGGGCCTCGGAGTCGGCCTCCACCACCAGGATGTCGCCGGCCCGGATGCGCAGGGCCGGGTGCGGTGCGCCGATCCGGAAGTCGTTGCGTATCAGGCCCACGATCTGGGCATCGGTGTCACCCAGCCACTGCTCGAGCGCACGAAGCTGCTCGCCGGCGGCCTTGCTGCCCTCGACCACGCGGGCCTCGGTGAGGTAGGCGCTGGTCTCGAAGCTGTCCGCGCGGGCGCCGGTACGGGACGGCACCAGGCGCCAGCCCGCGAGCGCCACGAACAGCACGCCGGCGCCGGCTACCGCCAGTCCGACGCCGGAGAAATCGAACATGGAAAAACTCTGCCCCGTGGCCGAACTGCGGAAGGCCGACACGATCAGGTTGGGCGGGGTGCCGATCAGCGTGGTCATGCCGCCCAGGATCGAGCCGAAGGCGAGCGGCATCAGCACGCGGCCCGCGGGCAGTTGCTGCCGGGCCGCCACCTGCAGCGCCACGGGCATGAGCAGGGCCAGGGCGCCGATGTTGTTCATGAAGGCGGACAGCAGCGCGCCGAACGCGGTGAGTACCGCGATGCTGAGCGTCGGGCCGGCACGGGCCGGCATCACGCGCCGGGTGATCAGGTCCACGGCGCCCGAGGTCTGCAGGCCCCGGCTCAGCACCAGTACGCAGGCCACGGTGATCACCGCCGGGTGGCCGAAACCGGCAAAGGCGTCTGCCGCGGGCACGATGCCCGCCGCCACGCAGGCCAGCAGTGCTGCCAGCGCCACCATGTCGTGCCGCCAGCGGCCCCAGACGAACAGCCCGACCGTCGCGGCCAGGATCAGCAGGATCAGGGCCTGGGGCGTGGTCATCCGGCTGTCGCCGGCGGCGACTCGATCAGTTCCAGCCATTCCCCGGCCGGTCCCTCGATGACCGCCACGCGCCGGCCCCCGTACACGGCCCCGCTGATGCGCCGGGGCGGGGCCCGGAAGCCGACCGGGCAGGCGTCAAGGTCGTCCACCCTGAAGCTCACCGTGGACATGCCGTCCGGCGGCTGCCCCGGACGCCGGGGCCGGGGGCCGACCGCGGGCGGCAGCTCGTCCATTTCCAGCAGGAAGCTGCGGCCCGGGATGCGGGCGATCGAGGTCGGGAAGACGGTCGACGGCGGCACGTTGCAGCCGGCCGCGAGGATGCCGTTGATGAAGGGCATCCGGTCGAGGATGCGCTGGCCGAGCACGCCACCGTAGAAAGCGTGCAGGGCGTCAGTCGACGGGCCGCCCACCGTGACGATGAAGGTGCGGTCCACGTCGGAGCGGGCCCCTTTCAGGCCGTAGCGGCTGCCGCCGGGCAGGAGGCGGGTGAAGTAGAGGAGCTCGCCCGACGGGCCCTGCATCTGCATCGCGCGCGGCGCCTTCGGCCGGGGAAACAGGTCGGCCGGTCCGCCGAGCCGGGTGAAGGGCGAGCCCCGGAGCCGGGTGGCGAGGGCGTCCGGGTCGCGGGCCAGCAGCTCCGTGGCGAGCCAGCCGTGACTGAGCGGCGGCCCGTAGGCGGACCGGGGCCCGCCCGCCACGAAGCGGATCCGTGAGTCGGCCCCGCTGGCCGGCTCGAGCAGCGCATAGGGCCGGTCCGCCGCAGCGGGGGCGTCCCAGGCGGCGCTGAGGTCGGCGCCGATCGTGCCCTCGTCCACCACCCGGAAGCCGAGGTGCCGGGTCCAGGCCGATACCGCCGGCCCGAGTTCGGGAACGGAGTGCGTCACGAGCGCGACGTGGCGCAGCAGCGCGGGCCCCTGGCCCCCGGCCACCCACGGTTCCGGCATGCTGCTGCCCACGATGCGCGCGCTCATGCCGGCTCCCAGCGCAGCGGTTCGTCATCCATCAGCGCGATCTGCTCGCGCAGGGCGAGCACGTGGTCGTCCCAGTAGCGGCGGCTGTCGAACCAGGGGAAGGCCACCTGGAAGGCCGGATCCGACCAGCGCCGGGCGAGCCAGGCCGCGTAGTGCATGATGCGCAATGTCCGCAGCGCCTCGATCAGGCTGAGCTCCGCGGCATCGAACTCCCGGAACTCGCTGTAGCCCGCCAGCAGCTCGGCGAGCTGCGGCGTCTGCTCGTTCCGGTCACCGGACAGGAACATCCACAGGTCCTGCACGGCAGGACCCGTGCAGGCGTCGTCGAAGTCGACGATGTGCAGCACCTCGTCCAGCACCAGCACGTTGCCGGGGTGAAAGTCCCCGTGCAGGCGCAGCTCGCGGCTGTCACCGGCGCGCTCGTAGCACCAGTCGATGCGGTCCAGTGCCGCCTCGCAGACGCTCTCGTAGGCGGGCCGGAGGTCGTCGGGGATGAAGCCCTCGTCCAGCAGGTAGCGCCGGGAGTCTTCGCCGAAGTCCTCGATCGTGAGCCGCGGCCGGTGCCTGAAGGCGGCCTGCTGGCCGCAGAGGTGGATGCGCGCGACAAAGCGCCCGAGCTGGCGCAGCAGCTTCCGGTCGTCGAGTTCCGGGGCCCGGCCGCCGAAGCAGGGGTAAACGGCAAAGCGGAAGGCACCGCGATGATGGAGCGTCTCGCCCTCGTGGGCGAGCGGGGAGGCCACCGGGATCTCGGCCCCGGCCAGCTCCGCGGTGAAGGCGTGCTCCTCGAGGATCGCGGCATCGCTCCAGCGGCCCGGCCGGTAGAACTTGGCGACCACGGGCGGGCCGTCTTCGACGCCGAGGCGATAGACCCGGTTCTCGTAACTGTTGAGGGTGAGCAGCCGGCCGTCGCAGGCGAGGCCCGCGCTCTCCACGGCCGACAGGATGTCGTTGGGCGACAGGTTCTGGTAGGCCAGGCTGGCGTCGGGCACGGCGTCATGGGGGGCCGGTGGCATGCGGCCATGGTAGCAATCCCGGCCGACCGGGGCCGGTCTGCTATCCTCACGGCCCCTTTTCCCGCGGACGGACGCCCATGACTGAACAGGCCCTCGACCTCGAGCTCAGGATGGAGGAGCGCGACCTCTACCTCGAGGAAATCTTTACCGACCGGCGCGTCGGCACCATCCAGCGCCTGAGCCCGGTGGACGCCAACGGCCGTCCCGATCCCGCCCGCCCGGTGCTGTACGTCGGCCAGACACAGCTCATGTCGCGCATGGGTGCGCTGCCGCTGTCCTTCGAGATCCCGGGCGACTCGCTGGAGCAGGCGGTGCGGAATTTCCCGGCAGCGGCCAACGGAGCCCTGCAGGAGACGATGCAGAAGCTGGAGGAGATGCGCCGGGAGCAGGCGTCCTCGATCATCGTGCCGGACGCCGGCGGCTTTGGCGGCGGTGCCGGTGGCGGTCTGCCGCCGGGTGGTGGCCGCTTGCGGATGCCCTGACGAAGAAAGGCCCGCCGGCGCGGCGCGCCGGCGGGCCGGGTCCCGCGCCGGGGACCCGGGTCCTAGCTCGTCGTGCCGGCGGTCAGCGTGCCGCCCATTTCCTCGCACTTGCCGCCGGGAACGTACTTCCACTCGGTGGGATCCTTGTCCACCTTGGACTGCCCGGCGCAGGAATGACCGTTGGCCGCGCAGTCGTTCTGGCCCGCTGCGGCCACGCCGTAGCACTTCTCCTTGGCGGGTTTGGCATCGGCGTGGGAGCCGGCCTGGGCGACGCCCAGGCTGCCGAGGGCCAGCAGGCCGCTGACGGCGGCGGTGAGGGCAAGGGACTTGTTCTGCATGGTGTCTCTCCTGAGTTACTGTGAGTTATTCAAGCCGGACCGGGTGGCAGTGACGACACGCGTTTCAGCGACAGCCAGTGGTCCACGGAAACAGCCCCGGGACCGAATGCTATCAGTACCAGCAGCAGGTAGCCCCAGAGCCGGTGCTGCCCCACAGCGGCCTCGAAGCCGGCCTGCAGCAGGACGTGGGCATAGGCCACCACCGCCACGACATTGACCACCGATAGACCGATGGAGGCCAGCCGGGTTCCCAGGCCGATCACGAGGAGCACGGGAAAGACCAGTTCCCCGGCCGTGCCCGCCAGTGCCGCCAGCGCTGGCGACAGCACCGGCACGCGGTACTCCTCCTCGAAGAGGAAGACCGTGTTCTCCCAGTCCCGGATCTTGACCAGCCCCGCCTGCCAGAAGGGCAGGGCCACCAGCAGCCGGGTGGCGAGCAGCACGAGGGGCTGAAGGGCGTTCAATGCGCCGCCCAGGCGGTGGATAGCCGACGGCCACGACATGACGCTCTCGCAATCAGGGGATGCCCAGTTTTGCCAGCTGCAGTTCAGCGACCCGCTTCCGGGTCGCTTCGAACGGGGCTTCGAGACCGGGCCTGGCCTGCCGGAGGGGCGGCAGTGCCCACAGGCGGTCGAAGAGGGGCGAGCTGCGCAGGCGCCCGTAGGGCTGGGTGCCGGCCCGGCCGAGGGCCGCCAGTTGCTCCCCGGCGCAGCGCTCATTCCCGGCGGCCATGCAGATGGCAAGTTCCGCATGACTGAGGGTGGCATCGTTCCAGCCCCTGGCGCGCAGGCCCGCGATCTCCCGGCGGGCATCCGCCGCAAGGGCCGCGAGATCGCCGCTGCCCTGCCGGGCCGCCGTCTCCACCCCGTAGGCCAGCGCGATGGCGCGGATCGCCGGCGTGTCTTCCTCGCAGAGTGTGGGCGTCGTGTCGCCCTGCACGCTCTGGAAGCGCCCGGCCGCAGCCGGCCAGTCGCCCTCCATGAAGTCCGCGATGCCCTGCCAGAGCGTGGACCACTGGCGGATGCAGACGCGGTAGGGCAGGTCGATGCTGTCGAGCACGGCGGGCGTACCGAGTTCCGTTGCCAGGCGGCGCAGCGCCGGGGCGTCCCGGCGGGCGACGGCCAGACCGGATTCCAGGGACAGCCGCACCTTGGGCTCGAGGCCTTCCCGGCGAGTGGCGATCAGGCGCGCCGCGTCGTCGAAGCGCTGCAGGTAGACCAGTGACTCGGCTACGGCATCACTCATGATGGGCCGCAGGGCCTTCGCGGGCGCCTGTTCTGCTGCGGACGCCAGGACCTCGTCATAGCGCCCCCGTTCCAGGGCCACGTGCCAGGCGATGTTCTGCATCTGTTCGCTGGGCGCGAGGGTCAGCAGGCGTTCGGCCTCGCTGCGGGCCCGCTCGAGCTGCCCGCGGGTCAGCAGCGACGAGATGTAATTGACCTGCACCGCCGGATGCAGCGGATCGAGCTGCTGGGCGGCTTCCAGGTGGCGGCCGGCCGCCGTGGCATCGCCCGCCGCGAGCAGCAGCGTGCCCAGCCACATCTGGGCCATCGAATAGCCGGGCTTCAGGTCCACTGCCCGCTGGAAGGCGTCGCGCGCACCCGCCAGGTCGCCGCCTTCCCGGAGCGCGATGCCGAGGGAGGCATGGGCTTCGGCAAGCCCGGGATCCAGGGCCAGCGCCTTGCGGGCGTTCTGGAGGGCAAGGGGCAGGGCCTCGCTGCGCGGCCGCAGGCCGTAGTTGGCGCACAGCACCCAGGCATCGGCCAGACCCGACCACGCGAGTGCATACCCGGGGTCGCGCCCGACGGCCTGCTGGAAGTACGTCAGGGACCGCTCGATGCTCTCCGGCGTGCGCTGGTTCCAGTAGTAGCGACCGAGCAGGTAGGCCTCGTGCGCCTCCGCATTGCCGGTGGCCGCCTTGAGGGAACGTTCCGTTGCCGCCAGCGAGGGGGCGAGCTGCTGGAGGATGGCCGCCGCGACCTCTGCCTGCAGGGAGAGCTTGTCGCTGACCGGCCGCTCGAAGCTGGCGGCCCAGACCGGGTAGCCGGTGCGGACGTCCGTGAGCTGGGTCGTGACCCGCAGCCGGGGACCTTCGATGCGCACGGTACCCTCGACGAGCGCTTCCACGTTCAGCTGCCGGCCGATTTCCCGCACGTCCATCGGCTTGTTGCGGAAGGCGGTGGACGAGGTGCTGGCCGCCACGCGCAGGTTGCTCACCCCGATCAGCGCGTTGCGCAGATCCTCGGCGAGGCCGTCACTGAAGTACTCGTCCTCGGGCCGGCCGCTCAGGTTGACCAGCGGCAGCACCGCCAGCGAGCGGATGCGCGCGGGCGGGGTGGAGCGGTCCGCACCGGTCGTCGGGCTTGCGGTGCCGGGCGGTGGCGGGGATGCCGGCAGCGCCGCTTCGTCGTCACTGACCTCGATGCTGATGCCCCTGTCGTCACCGGTGAGCCAGGCGAGCAGGACCACGAGGCCGATCAGCACACCGAGGCCGATGAGCGCCGACCGCACGATGCGGCGGACGGTCTGTACCGTGCGCCGCCCGACCGCGAGGCCGGTGTCGAGCAGCTGGTCCGGCGCCCAGGGAGAGGGCGCTGAAGCATCGCCGGCACGGCGTTCGTCCGCGGGTACGGTTGCGGGCGGGGGCGGCGTGCTCCCTGCCGCCTGAGCGGGCGGCGCTGCGGCCTCGAGTGGCGCCACCGGCATCAGCAGCCCGTAGCCCCGCTTGGGCACGGTGCGGATGAAGCGACGGTCCCGGCCGGTATCACGCAGCACGGTCCGGAGCTCCGAAATGCAGCGGGTCACCACGTCATCCGTGACCACCACGCCGTTCCAGACTTCGGCCAGCAACCGGTCCCGGGTGACCACCTCCCCGGGGTGGCGCGCGAGGCACAGGAGCACGTCCATCACCTTGGGTTCCACGTGCACCCGGTGCCCGCCCTGCTGAATGATCCCCTGCAGCGGGAACACCTCCCAGTCGTCCAGCCGAAATCCGCGGTCCAGATCCATGGCAGCAGCCTCGAAACGAGGCGCAACTCTACCCCCGGCGGCAATCCGGAGCCAGTCCGGCAGGAGCTGCAAGTGACTGAATTTAAAAAGCCCGAAGCTTTTCCGAAGCTTGCCGAAGCATAAATCACCGAAGCCTCGGCATTGCACCGGCTTGCCTCGGGATTCCGGGGCGGCGGCTGCCGACACTTCCGGCCCATCAGCGGACACGGGAGTGACGGCATGGGTACGCGGACTTCGGGACGAACGGGGGCGACACTGGCGATGCTGCTTGCACTGGCCACCCCGGGCTTTGCTGCCGCACAGGCGCCGGCAGAGGCGCTCTTCGACAGCGAGCTGGCGGCGGTGATCGCGGCCACCGGTGACGTGAATGCGCGCTCGGTCCGGGAGGACCGGGAGTTCCTGGGCGCCATCTTCCGGCGCGATGGCGCCTATTCCTACAGCGTCGCGCCCGGCCAGGCCGGACGCGACCGGATCCGCGTGCGGGTGGCCATCCCGGCGGGGGCCGAGGTGGTTGCGTTCTGGCACACCCATGGCGGGCCCGCGCCCGGGCGACAGTACTTCTCGGCGGTGGATGCCGCCCTCGTGGAACAGACCGGCATGCCGCTGTACCTTGCCGATCACAGCGGGGCGCTCCGGGTACTCAGGCCCGGTGACCCGGTCCTGTCCGCCTTCGAGGCGCGGCGCCGGGGACTCGGCACCGGCGCGGGCTTCGCCGCCGGTGAGCGCGTCCGGAGCGACGCGGGTCAGCCGGTGCGTATCCCGGTCAGGTCCTGAGCCGCGGCGTCAGCCCGGCTTCGGAAGCGTCAGCCTTTCTGAAGCGCAGCAGTACCCCCAGGGCCGAGACCAGCAGCCCGGCGGCACCGGGCAGCGGCACGACCGCGGGCGCGTCGCCATAGCCGGCGCGCACATCGTCCCACCAGGCGTCGCCGGCCAGACCCACGTAAGCGGGGTTTCCGGAGCCGGGTCCGGAGAACGGGGCAAGCGGGATCGTGCGGTCGATGCCGTCCCCGGTGATGCGGAACTCCATGAACCAGCCGTTGACCGAATTCATGGCCGAGGTGTGCACCATCTCCAGCAGCAGCCACTGGCCCCAGGCGGCCGGGCCGAGGTTGACCTGGTCGCCGGAGTTCGCAAGGCAGGTGTTGGCATAGGGTTCCCCGGCATCGTTACCGGCGCCCATGTTGCCGATGTCGATCAGCGGGCAGCCGCCGAGCCCGTTCAGGAGCGTGAACCGCACGGCCGCGCCGGGACTGATCCACACGCGCGCCTGTACCCACCAGTCGTAGGTGGGATAGAGCGTGAAGCCGCCGCTGTGAAACGGATACTCGCCGCCGCTAGCCGGGTTGTAGGGCGCCGTGCCCGCGGCATCGAGCGCCTTGGAGATCACGCGGGTGTCAGCCGTCGTGCGCAGCGACTGGGTGCCGCTGAACGCCCTGTCGTCGACGATGCGCGCCCGCACCAGCTGACCGGCGTCGATCACGGCGTTGTAGCCGCCCCAGCCGCCCTGGCCGGTGGCGTTCGGGTCGTTGCTGATATTGCCAACCGTAAATGCCGGTGCCTCGAAATCGGCGCTGAGCGTGGTCACCGTCGAGGCGGCGGCACAGGTCGAGGCCGTGGCGATTCCGGCGGTGAGGATGACAGTGGCGAAGCGGGCCATGGCCTTCTCCCTTGCGCTACAGCTTCTTCGTGGGGCTGTTTCTGGCCTGGGCGGTCCCGGAGACGGGTGGGGCGGCGGCAGGTGCAATACAGCATAACGAGCGGCATCGCGGGCAACAAGCGCCCGTCCGGACCCCTGGGGGCAGGCCGGCGCGTGCCGGTCAGATCCTGACGATTTTTGGCCCTGTGCCTTTACATAAGGGTGGCCGCGCGGCCCGGGTGCGCGATACCCGGCAACTGGCACGACCCTTGCTGCGTATCCCCGGGGTCAGGCCCACACGGGTCCTGAACCCCTGCCAGGAGGTCCGGGCCATGACGGTACAGATCATCCACGATCAGGATCCCACCCACGAGGGCGGCGATTTCCTGCGCGTCTACTGCCAGCGCCGGCACGGTTTCCCGGAGGCCTTCGCCACCATCGAGCGGGTGTTTGGCGGCAGTTACCGCGCCGACACCTGGCACTTCCGGACGCTGGTCAGCGAGACGCCCATGGAACCGGAGCTGGCCACCCGGCTGGCCGAAGCCTACGCGGAGCGCAAGCACATCCCGGTGGTCTACGTCGAGGTGGAGCAGGTGCCGGCAGAAGACATCAACCGGCAGGCGGGCCATTGAGCCGCCGGCTGATTTCCGCCCTGCACGGGGGATAATGAGTCCATCGTCTCTCATCGATGGAGCCTGGACCTTTGCAGGACGTCGTGCGCCATGACGGATGCGGCCGGCCGATCCCGGCCCGCTGCGGCATCGGCCTGCGTGCGGCTCATCACCGGGAGTTCCTGGCGACGCGCCCGGCTGTTCCGTGGGTCGAAGTGCACAGCGAGAACTTCTTTGCCGCCGGTGGCCGGCAGACAGAGGTGCTGGAGGCCGTCCGGCAGGACTACGGGCTCAGCCTGCACGGCGTCGGCCTCTCGCTCGGCAGCACCGACCCGCTCAACCGCGCGCACCTGGCGAGCCTGAAGCGGCTGATCAGGGACTACGATCCCGCGCTGGTGTCGGAGCACGTGTCCTTCAGTTCGGCCGGCGGGCTCTACGTGAACGACCTGCTGCCGCTGCCGCTGACGGGTGAGTCGCTCGGCCATCTGGTGAGCCGGGTGAGCGAGGTGCAGGATTACCTGGGTCGCCGGATCCTGGTCGAGAACGTATCCAGTTATTTCACGTTCCCTGGCGCGGAGATGCCCGAGTGGACCTTTGTCACCGAGCTGGCCCGCCGGGCGGGCTGCGGCCTGCTGCTCGACGTGAACAACATCTACGTCAATGCCCACAACCACCGTTTCGATGCGCTGGAATACCTGCGGGCCATTCCCGGGGAACTGGTCGGCGAGATTCACCTGGCGGGCCACTCGGTGGCCGATACGCTGCTCATCGATACCCACGATGCGCCGGTCTGCGCGCCGGTGTGGGCGCTGTACGGCGAGGCCCTGCGCCAGATCGGCCCCGTGCCAACCCTGATCGAATGGGACGCCGATCTGCCACCGCTCACCCGGCTGCTCGAGGAGGCGCGTCATGCCGACCGGCTCGCTGGCTGAACTCCAGCGCCAGTTCGTGGCCACGCTGCTCGGCCAGGCGTCGCATGCCGAATTGCCCGTCGAGGCGGCAGGCGCCGGCGACCGGGCCGCGCGCCTTGCCGTCTACCGGCGCAACGCGCGGCAGAATTTTGCAGACGCGCTGGCCGTCGCCTTCCCGCTGCTCGAGGCGTGCATGGGGGCTGCAGAGTTCCGGCAGATGGCCTGGGCCTACCAGCGCCACTGCCCGCCGCTTGCCGGCAACGTGCTGTACAACGGCGCACGGCTCGGGGAGTTCCTGGCTGCCACCGTCACCGGCTCACCGGATGAGGCGCTGGTCTCGGTAGCCCGCCTCGAGTGGGCGATCCAGGAGGTGCTGGTCGCGGCCGACAGCCCCGCGTCGCTTGATCTGCAGGCCCTGGCTGCGGTTCCGGCCGATCGCTACGCCGAACTCTGCTTCCAGCTGCATCCGGCCGTGCGGCTGCTGGCCACCACGCACCCGGTGTTTGCGGCCTGGCAGGTGCTGCAGGCGGGCGGTGTGCCCGCGCTGCCCGCCAGTGGTGCCGGCGAGCGGCTGCTGGTGCGCCGGGCAGGTCTGGGCATCGAGCTCCGCCGGCTGGACGCTGCAGCCTGGGTGGCGCTGTCGGCGATCAGTACGGGCGCCGGCCTCGGCACCGTGCTTGCCGGGGTGGCTGATGCGGACCCGACCGCTGATCCGGGCCAGGTGCTGCCGCAGCTGGCGGCGCTTGGTGTGCTGACCGGTTTCGTTCTGGCAGATGGGCCTGCCTGAACGGCGCGTCAGAAGTCGTAGTCGTCGAAGTCCTCGATGGCCTTGCGCAGCTGGCGGCGCTCCCGCGCTTCCTCGATCTTGCGCGCCGCCTGCAGGTGAAATCCGGGCCGGGCCGCCGGGGCGGCTGCAGTGCCGCTGAATTCCCCCGCCGGCTCCTCCGCCTCGGTGGTCTCGTCGGTGGCTTCCCACTGGTAGTCCGGCGAATCAGCGTCGCGCTTGCTCATCTGGCGGGATCCTGTGGCCCGGTCGGCACGGTGCGAAAGATATTTCAAATTGCCCCGAAGTCAAGATGAGCGGGGCGCTGCCGCCGGCGCCGCCCGCGCAATCGCCAGTCGCCCGGTTGCCCGGCTGTTGAAATGTGGCAGGCTGGCACTTATCGTCCCGCAGCCGGTCCATCGAGGAGATAGCGCATGCCGACCCTGATCGAGAAGCACCTGGCCTACGTCGACAATGCCACCGTCTCCGCGCAGAAGCGGCAGCAGAAGCTCTGGAAGCAGGTCACGGCCAGCCGGGGCCGCGGCGGCATCCTGCCCCTCACGGACCCGGTACTGGACGAGTACATCGAGGCCGTCCGGATGACGGCGTCCCTGATGATCGATATCGAGATGGTGCGGGACGAATACCTGGCGGAGAAGTCGGGCCGGCCGGCACGTTCGGCAGCGGGTGGCCGGAAGGCCCCCCGGAAGGCAGCGAAAAAAGCCGCAGCGAGACCCGGCAGGACGCCTGCCCGGAAGCGCTAGCCGGACGGGCAGGCGGGAGCGCCGCGCCCGGCGCTCAGCCGCCCGCGAGGCGCCTGTTCAGGCGCAGCGCCGTGGGAATGAAGATCACGAGCGCCAGCAGGCAGCAGACGATGGCCACGGTGTTGGCCGGGCCGAAACCGTCCCCGGTCAGCAGCCGGCCGGCAATGAGGGGACCGAGGAAAAACCCGCCGATCTGGGCCGTCGGGATCAGCACGCTGATCTTGCCCGTTGAGTCGCTGAGCGCGATGGTGCCCATCATGTAGGGACCGTTCAGGTTCCAGAAGATCTGGAACACGGCGGCCGTGACCAGGAACTGGACGAAGCTCATCTCGCCCTGCAGCAGCGAGATCATCGCCACCTGGACCAGCAGCGCCACGGTCACCGGGATGATCCGGCCCACGCGATCGGCCAGCCACGAGGCAAACAGGGCGCCGGTGGTTGCCACGCCGGTGGAGATGCCGAGCGCGATGCCCACGTCCGCCGAGTCGATACCGGCAGCCCCGCCAATCAGCTTGACGAAAGCCCAGATGGCGCCGAGTCCGGTGCACCAGACCAGCATGGCGCCGAGCGCCATCACCGAGAGCCCGGCCGAGCCTGCGGCGGCCGGGCCTGCGGCGTGGTGGCCGGCAGCCCCGGACGGCTGAGGGATCCAGCCCACCATGGCGAGCGCGATCAGCGCAAGGGCCGCAAGCGGCAGCAGCACGCCGCCCGTACCGGCGTCGGCAGGCAGGGGCAGCGTGAGGAAGAACACCACGCCCAGCACGACCTGGGCGGCGATCAGGAAGGCGAAATTCCGGTCCTTCTGGCTGGTGCCGCTGATGATGCTGATGGCCAGGACGAAAGCCGTGCCCTGGCCCAGAAAGCCCACCACGAAGCGCAGCGCCGTGAGGGTGCCCACGTCGGTCTGGTAACTGGACACCAGGTTGCCGGCGGCCACGACCAGCAGGGCCACGACGGCCGCCAGACGCCAGGACACCCGGCTGAGCCACAACGCCGCCGCGAGCGGGGCCAGTGCGGTGCCCAGCGCCTCCACCGCGAAGATCTGGCCGGCCGCGTCCGGGGCGAAGCCGAGCGCGCCCACCAGCGCCTCGGTCATGATCGGCCCCGCCATGATGGCGAACACGCCGACGCAACCGAGCAGCATGGCGGCAACGATGGTGGTGGGTTTGTCGGCAGCCATGGGGGAATGTCCTGGGGAGTGATTCGGGCGGCTACTCTACCCGGTTTGATCGAGCGCCGGCACCACGCATTCCGCGACCCGCCGCATGGCGGCCTCCGGCTCCCCGTAGAGGCGCAGGGCGATCTCCGTGACGCCCGCCTGCTGCTGGACGCGCAGTTCCCCAATGATGCGCGACAGGTCGTCCGGCGTGCCGGTGAGGGTGAGCCCCGTGACCAGCGCATCGAGCAGCGCGGCGGGCAGCACCGCGGCGGGGTCGTCGCCGCGCTGATAGGCCGCCGCAAGGGCGGGCAGGCTGGCCGCCACACGTGCGCAGTCGGCGGCATCGAGGAAGGGCGCGATGCGGGCCGGTTCCCAGATGCCGCGCACCCAGAGCTTCCGCCGGGCTTCGGCGAATGCCTGCTGCCGCGACGGCTTGACGTGCCAGGCGAGCAGGTTGCTCACCGCAAAGCCGCCCGGCGGGCGGCCCGCCGTCGTGAGCCCGGCCCGCAGGCGTTTCACGGTATCGCGGATGGCGTGAGCGGTGATGTCGCTCAGCATCACGCCGTCGGCGATCCGCGCGGCCAGCGCCAGCATCCGGGGGCCGTTGGCGGCCACGTACAGCCGCGGTGCGGGCGCCACCGCCCAGTCCGGCCGGTAGCCCCGCACCTGGAAGAGACTTCCGGTGTAGTCCAGAACCTCCAGGGGGGACGCGCGACGCAGGAACTCCACGCACTCGCCGACCCCCGCGAGCATGTGGGGGTGGGTGGCGGTGCGGTCGGGCTTGAGCCCCATGCCGATCAGCGCGCCGCCGCCGCCGCCGATCACGACACTGGCCCGGCCACCGGCCAGTTCGTTCAGCGTGAAGAGCGCGTTCGCGATCTTGACCGGGTGCAGCTCGAAGGGGCTGATGGCCACCGGTCCCAGGCGGAGCCGGCGGGTGGCCTCTGCCAGCGGTGCCAGGGCCACGAAGGGGTCGCGGGCCGACAGGATGTTCGGCAGCCAGACCGCGTCGAAGCCCAGCTGCTCGGCGAGCAGTCCCAGTTCCCGGAGCCGGGCCGGGGAATCCGGCTCGACGACGACGTGCAGGCGCATTCAGTACTTTTCGAATTTCGGCAGTACGTGCTCCGCGAGAATCCCGAGCCCCGCCATCGGATCGTCGAAGAGGCGGATCGAGAGCTCCGTGAGGCCCGCCTGCTCGAAGACCCGGAAGCGCTCGATCTGCCGGTCGATGTCGCCGAGGTCGCCGGCCGACGAGCAGGCGGCGATCAGCCGGTTGACGATGGATTCCGGCACGTCCTCGATCTTGCCCGAGCGCGTCCAGAAGGCCTTGGCGAAGTTCTGCCACTTGTCGATGACCAGCTGCCGCTCCTCGGCGGTGACGTAGGGCTCCATGTCGTACTTCGGCGGCAGGAGCTCGCCGCGGAACACCAGTTCGCGACGCGCCTCGTACATCGAGCGGTCGCGATCCGCCTTGATGTGCCAGGCCCAGAAGTTGCCGATGCGGAAATCCTCCGCAGGCGCCGGGCGCGCGGCGAGCCCTGCCCGCAGGTGCGCCATGTGGTGGCCGATCTTCTCCGGCGTCACGTCGCTCATCTGGGTGCCGTCGGCGATGCGCCCGGCCAGTTCCAGCATCTTCGGGCCGGTGGAACAGCTAAAGACCCGCGGGGGTGGTGCCTTGGCCCAGCTGCTCTTCAGCGGCCGGGTGAGCCTGAACAGCTCGCCGGGGTAGCCCTGCACGAACTTGCCGGACACGACGGCCCGGGTGATTTCCACCGCCTCCCGCACGCCGCGCAGCATGCGCTGGGCCTTCGGGTCCATCTTGATGCCCGTGGCGCCCATCACCGAGCCGCCGCCGCCGATGGCCACCACGGCCCGGCCCTGGCTCAGTTCGTTCAGGGTGAGCAGCGCATTGGCGATCTTCAGCGGGTGCATCTCGTAGGGGCTCACCGCCAGCACGCCGAGCCGGATCCTGGTGGTCGCCAGTGCGGCGGGCACCAGCGCCACGAAGGCGTCCGGATTCTGGTGATAGTTGGAGTGCCAGAGGGTGCGGAACCCGTGCTTCTCCGCCGCGACGGCGATTTCCGCCACCTGGGCGGGGCTCAGGTCGGGTTCGAGGATGATGTCGATCTGCATGGGTACAGCGGCTCCGCCGGCAGGTGTGGACCGGCTTCAGGGTAGCGCGTATGGGGCCGGGGCGCCCGTGGCAGCAGGGCCCGCCGGGGCCGGGATACGCACAGGTACTTACGACGGGGGCCGGGCGAGGCGGGATACGATTCGGCCATACCGCGGGCGGAGACCCGGGCGGCCATGGCTGGGGGCAGTACCGTGAACACTTCTATCGCACTGATAGTCTTCATACCGTTCGTTCTGTTCATCCTCTGTGGTGGCGCGAGCCTGTGGCTCGCCCGCCGCGAGAACGAAAGGCTCTACGAACGGTCGCCCGGTGTCCTGTCCTACGCGTGGGGCTACTTCCTGGGTTACAGCGGCGTCATCGGTACCGCCTTCGTCAGCCTGACGGTCGTCGGACTGATCATTGCCGGCCTGTACCGCGCCTGGTTTCCCGTTGCGCTCGTCTACCTCGTGCTGCTCGGGATCGCGAGCTACGGCGTGCTCACCCGGCGAAAGTGGGGCTGGGTGTTTCACATCCCCCTGTGCCTCAACCCGGGCCTGTGGGCCTTCAACTGCGTCTATCTGCAGAACCGCTGGCGGGAGTTCGCGTAGCCCCCGGCCCGCGCCGGCGCAGCATTTTCCCGATTTCGCCCGTGTGCAGTTCTCCGGCTGCAATCTGTGTGCAATGGCCATTGCCGGTCCGGGCAGGCCATGCGCTGGAGGAAGCGCTTTGGACCTGATATAGGGGTCCTGCCAGCGAGCCGATGGGAACCCGGGCATGTTGCCAGCCGCAATAGCGCAGCCGTGATCAACCGACGGGATCTGGTGCGAAACGCTCTGGGCGCAGCCGCTCTGGCGGCGGGACCGAGGGGGTGGGCTGCGGACGCTGACGTGGCCGGCCTGACGCTCCATCAGGCAGCGGCGGCCCTGCGGCGCAGGACACTGTCACCCGTCGACCTCACCCGCGCCTGCCTGGACCGCATTGCGGCGCTCGATCCCCGACTGAATGCCTTCATCACGGTGCTTCCCGGGGAGGCCCTGGCCCAGGCCCGCGAGAGGGAGCGCGAACTGTCCCGCGGGCAGCGCCGGGGGCCACTGCACGGCATTCCCGTTGCGCTGAAGGACAACATCGATACCGCCGGCATCAGGACTACCGCCGCCGCCAGGGCCTTTGAGGAACGGGTGCCTGGCGCCGATGCCGAGGTGGTCCGGCGGCTCCAGGCGTCCGGGGCCATCCTGCTGGGGAAGCTCAACATGGACGAATGCGCCTACGGGGTCACCTCGGCCACCGGGCATTTCGGCGCCGTGCAGAATCCCTGGCGGGCGGGCTACACGGCGGGCGGTTCCTCCGGTGGCCCGGCCGCCGCCGTGGCCGCAGGACTTTGCTACGGCGCCCTCGGCACCGACACGGGCGGCTCCGTACGGCAACCCGCGGCGTTCTGCGGCATTGCCGGATTCAAGCCCACCTACGGGCTGGTGAGCTGCCGCGGCGTGATTCCGCTGTCCTGGTCGCTGGACCATGTCGGGCCCCTTTGCAGGACGGTGGCGGATACGGCCATCCTGCTGCAGGCGATTGCCGGGTTCGATCCGCAGGATCCTGCCAGTGTGGATACGGCCCCCGTCGACTACACGCGGGCGCGCGACCGGCGTACCCGAAGGCTGCGTCTCGGGATTCCGGCGGCGATGTACTTCGAGGATCTGGATCCTGAAGTCGAGGCGGCGACAAACGTGGCCATCGACGTGCTCGGGAAACTGACGGCAGGCGTGCGGGAGGTGACGATGCCGCCGCTTCCCGGCCTGTCGCTGATGTCCGTCGAGGCCAATGCCTGGTTTGCACCGGCCCTGGAGGCCTCGCCGGACGGATTCTCGCCGGGTGTTCGTGCCCTCATCGAGACGGGCGCGCGTGTCAGTGCAGCAGATTACTCGCAGGCCCGGCAGCGACTGGCGCTGGTGCGCCACGCCGTGCGCCGGGTTTTCACCGATGTGGACCTGATCGTGACCCCCACGACGCCTGTTCTGCCCGCCCCGCTTGCGGGCCAGGCGGCCGGGCCTGTGCCCCGCGGACCCCCGCTGTCGGCCCGCAACACCACCCCGTTCAACATCTACGGCCTGCCGACGATTTCCGTGAACTGCGGCTTCAGCCGCTCGGGCCTGCCCATCGGCCTGCAGATCAGTGGTCCGCCGTTCGGCGATGCCACCGTGCTGGCTCTGGCCGACGCCTTCCAGCGGCATACCGGCTGGCACCTGCGCCTGGCCGGTGAGGCCGTGTGATGCGCAGCGCTGATCCGTGCGATGCTAGGAATCGATCCGCGGCCAGATCCGCATAGACCTGCTAGGAGATCCCATGAAGCGTTCGTACCGGGCATTGGCCCTCATCGTCAGCCTGCTGCTCGCGCCCGCCGCCTGGACCGGGGCGCATGCCGAGGCGGGTGGGGGCGGGGAGCCGGGCACCGTGCTCATCACCGGCGCCAACCGGGGCATCGGCCTTGAATTTGTCCGCCAGTACGCCGCCCGGGGCTGGCGGGTGATCGCCACCACCCGCGACCCGGCGTCGGCGGCCGAACTTGCGGCCCTGGCGGCGGACCGGGACAACATCGTCATCGAACCGCTCGACGTGCTCGATCACGCCGGGATCGATGCGCTGGCGCAAAAGTACAGCGGTCAGCCGATCGACGTGCTCATCAACAACGCGGGACTCATGCGGGGTCCGGACCGCGGCCAGATGGTAGGCACCATCGACTACGCCGAGTTCGACCGCTTCTACCGGATCAATGCGATGGGGCCGCTCAAGGTCTCCGAGGCTTTCTATCCCCACGTGAAGGCGAGTCGCCTGAAGGTGATGGCGGCGCTGACCACGGGCCAGGGCGCGCGGGGCATCCCGGTGCCGGGTTTTACGCTCTACAAGACCAGCAAGGCGGCGCTGGACGCGATCCAGAAGGAGATTGCGCTTCGCTGGCGGGTGCAGGGCATCAAGGTGGTGACGCTGCTGCCCGGGCGCGTACTCACCCACGGCGAGCCGGCCTCGCCGGGCCAGGCAACGGTTGCCATTGGCGACAGCATTGCCGGCATGATCCGGGTGCTTGACGGCCTGACGATAGGGCAGACGGGCCAGACGATCGCGTGGGACGGGGAACGGATCGACTGAGTGGGGCCGCGTCCGGCTGTTGCCGGACGCGGCCCGACCGGCGAATCAGAAGTTCGCGGTCAGCATGAGCCAGTATTTGTCGGTATCGAAGGCGAAGTCGTCAGCGTCGTAGGTCGCTGCCTTCAGCAGCACCGCGTAGTACTTGCCGATGGGCCAGTTGGCCGAGAAATCGACCTCGGTGCCCCAGTCCTGGCTGCCGGTCTCGGCCTGGAAGTCGTGGAAGCGCAGCACCAGGTCGGCGCCCAGGGCCTTGCCGGTGACGGCCACATAGGTGTCGAGGATGCCCCGGTCCGGGGTGGTCAGGAACTTGTCGCCCCAGCCCTGGAAGGCGTGCAGCGTCGCGAGCGGCGTGCGGAAAGCCTTGCCCGCCACCGCGTCACCGCCCAGGGACTCGACGCCCACCTTGACGCCAATCCGTGACCAGGCGAGGCCCGCCTCGAAGGCGTAGTAATCAGCATCGTAGCTGACCGGGTTGTCGCCGTGGTCCTCCTGGTAGGCGTACTCGCCGACGAGGTTCAGCCGCAGGCCATCCGCCAGCTGCCGGCCACCGGCCACGCGCAGGCCCAGCGTCTGGTTGGACAGCGCATCGCTGTTGCTGAAGTCCATCAGGTACCAGTAGCCGCTCACGGCCAGGTCCGGGCTCCACTGGTACTTCAGGTCCACCAGGTGAGTCTCGCTGTCGAGGTCGGCAGGCGGCGTGCCGTTGTTGGGTCCCTGGATCCGGTTGACCTGGCTCACGTACTGGTAGGAGCCCTCGAGGCGGTCATTGAACTTCTGGCGAATGCCGGCGCCGTCATAGGTCTGCTCGTTCTGCCGCCAGCCCACACCGCCGACGAAGCGCTGGTTGTTGCGCTCGATACGCATGCGGCCGATGTTGATCTCGCCACCGGTCCAGCCGGCGAAGCGCACCACGGCCTGGTTGAGATCGGTGCCCTCGGGGTCGATCACCGCGGGGCGGTCGGCATTGCCGTTGCGCTGGTCGTTGAAGGCGTCATTGCCGATCTGGCGCACGTCATCGACTTCGAGCAGCAGGCTGAACGGGCCGATAGGGCGCGGGGCCACGGTGAGGCGGCTGCGCAGCGTGTTGGCGGTCGCGTCCCGGTCGAAGGCGTCGTCTTCCACGGACTCGAAGCGGTAGCGAAAGCCCAGGTTGATGGAGCTGTTGGCCACCGAATCCCTGAGGCTTGCGCCGAACTTGTCCAGGCTGTCCAGCGTGGCGTCAGCAGCCACGAGCCCGGGAGCGCCGAGAAGGCACCCCATCACTACCCAATGGTTCTTCACGACCAGCATCCTTTCCTGTCTAGTAAACGTCGTGCACGGTGTTGTAGACGTTGAACTTCCCGGTCGGGGTCACGAGCTTCGGCCCCTTGATGACCTTCTTCAGCTTACGGGTACGGTCATCGACGATGACGATGGCGGATTCCTCGTTCATGCCGCTCCAGACCGAGAACCAGACCTCGTCACCCTTCTTGTTGTATTCCGGCTGGACCACCCGCTTCGGGCCCGGACCCAGCTTGGCCCATGCGCCGATCGGCAATACCTTGTAGCCGGCCTCCAGGTTGTCGATGTCGAACACCGCAATGGACTGGCTGATGGCCGCGTCCGGGTTCAGCGTGGTGTCCACCCACAGGTTGCGGGATTTCGGGTGCGTCTTGACGAACAGCGAGCCGCCGCCCTGGCCCTTCAGCACCTCGACCACCTTCCAGGCGTAGTCGGGATGATGATCGGGGTCAGTGCCGATCAGCGTCACCTTGTCATTGCCCAGCGCGCTGGTGACCCAGACCGGGCCGTACTTCTTGTGCACGAAGTTGGCGCCACGGCCCGGGTGCGGAATCTTGTCCACCGGTACCCTGGCGGTCAGCTTGCGCTCCTTCGAGTCGATCACGACGATGGTATCGGACTGGTTGGCGGCGGTCAGGAAGTAGCGCAGCGTGGAGTCCCATCCCCCGTCATGCAGGAAGCGGGTTGCTTCGATGGTGGTGGTCGACAGGTTGTCGATGTCGCTGTAGTCCACCAGCATGATCCGGCCGGTTTCCTTGACGTTGACGATGAACTCCGGATTCTGGTGGGAGGCGACGATGGCGGCCACGCGGGGCTCCGGGTGGTACTCCTGGGTGTCCACCGTCATCCCGCGCGTGGAGACGATCTTCTTCGGCTCCAGGGTGGCGCCGTCCATGATCACGAACTGGGGCGGCCAGTAGGCGCCGGCGATGGCGTACTTGTCTTCGTAGCCCTTGAACTTGGAGGTCTCCACCGAGCGGGCCTCGAGGCCGATCTTGATCTCGGCCACGGGCGCCGGCGGGTCCATCCAGAGGTCGATCAGGTCGACCTTGCCGTCCCGTCCGATGGTGTACACGTAGCGCCCGGAATGGGACAGCCGGGAGATGTGCACGGCATAGCCGGTCTTGATGATGGCGGCCATGTCCTTCTTGTCGCCGTCGATGATGGCCACTTCGCCGGAGTCACGCAGGGTGACGGCAAACAGGTTTTCGAGGTTGAGCTTGTTCTGCTGCGAGGTGGGCCGCTGGTCGACCGGCACCATGACCTTCCAGGAGGCCTGCATTTCCTTCAGGCCCCACTCCGGCGGGGTCGGCGGCTCGTGCTGCAGGAAGCGGGCCAGGATGTCGATGTCGGCTTCGGTGATGGCGCCGGAGGTGCCCCAGTTGGGCATGCCGGCCGGCGACCCGAAGTTGATCAGCGCCTTGAGGTACTCCGTGCCCTTGGCCTGGGTGAGATCCGGCGTCAGCGGCTTGCCGGTGGCACCCTTGCGCAGCACACCGTGGCAGCCGGCACAGCGCTCGAAGTAGATCTTGGTCGCCCGCTCGAACTCCGCGGCACTGACGGTGGGAGCGCCCGGGGTCACCTGCTGGGCAGCCTCGGTGACGGTGGAGGGTGCGGCCTGGTAGGCCTGCTCCGTTTCGCGCGCGCCCGGGTGCCGCTCGCCGGCCCCCTGCCGCGGGTCGATCCCGATCGAGTCGCGGTAGGCCTTGACCTGCTGCTTGCTGAAGGAGCCGCCGGGATTCCCCCAGCTGTTCAGCACGTAGCCGATGATGCGGCTGAGGTCCTCATCCTTGATGTGGCTCATGGCCGGCATCACGTTGTTGTACTCGACGCCGTTGACGACCATCTTGCCCTGGATGCCCTTGAGGGTGACCTCGAGCAGCACGGCCGGATTGGCCCGGATGAAGTCGGAGGCTGCGAGCGGCGGGAAGGCCCCCTTCAGGCCCTGTCCGTCCGGCTGGTGGCAGGCGGCGCAGTTGGCCAGGTAAAGCTCCTTGCCTTTCTCGATTTCGCCCGCGGCCATGGCACCGGCAACCTCGGCCATGTGCACGAGCGGGGCGCCGGAATCGGCAGCTTCCGCCCGCGTCGAGAACCCGACAGCGATGGCCATGGCGCCCAGGGCGGCAAGGGCGAGCGCGCGAACCGGGTCACGGGCAGTGAGGTTGATGGCTTCAGGACTCATGGATGGACTTCCCTCTGTAATAGCGGATGGGCTTGAGCGCTTGCTGCTTTATGACACAGATCCGCGGGCCCAGAATCCGCAGATATGCTTACGCAGCCGGGCGCGCGCGGTCAGGGGGTTTCCCCCGGTATCCCCCGTCCCCGGACAGACGGATGGCCGGTGCATAATCACCGGATGGGAGATTTGATAACGGGAACCGTTTACTGACATGCACCAGCGCTTCAGTCTGTTTGCCTACGGCTTCAGGCCCCACTTCCTGCTCTCGGGGGTGGCTGCCCTCGTGTTCGTGCCCTGGTGGGTGGGCGTCAGCGTCGCGGGCTGGCCGCTTGCTTCCGCGTGGCCGCCCTCACTGTGGCATGCCCACGAGCTGCTCTTCGGTTTCCTGGGCGCTGCCATCGGCGGCTTCCTGCTCACGGCAGTGCCGAGCTGGACGGCGAAGCGGGGGTTTGCGGGCCGGCCGCTGGTGATCGCGTCTTCGCTGTGGCTGCTCGCCCGCCTGCTCATTGCGACGGGCACACTGTGGCCTCCGCTGGTCGTGGCCGCGGTGGATATGGGCTTCGTGCTGGCCATTGCCGCCCTGATTGCGCCGCTGCTGCTCCGGGAAGGCAATCGCAATGCGCCCATGCTGCTGCTGCTCGCGGCGCTGACCGTGGTCAACGGTGCCTTCCACTGGTTTGTCGCCCGGGGAGACAGCGCACTGGCCGCCCGTAGCCTGGTGGTGGGCCTCGACATCGTCCTGGTGCTCATCACCATCATCGGCGGGCGCATCGTGCCGGCCTTTACCTCGAGCGCACTGAAGCAGCAGGGCCGGAACCTGAACCTGGCCGGAATTCCCGGACTGACGCCGGTGCTGGTGACGCTGATGATTGCCGTCACCGTGATGGATGCACTGCTGCCTGCAGGCCGCGTGGCGGGTGTGCTCGCGCTGCTGGTTGCGGTGCTCCATCTGCTGAGGCTCACGCGCTGGCACACGCTGTACACCCTGCGGGAGCCGATCGTCTGGGTCCTGCATCTGGGCTACCTCTGGATGGCGGTGGGCTTTGCCCTGAAGGCAGCCGCACTGCTCGGTCACTGGGTGCCGGGCACCTACTGGCTGCATGCCCTGAGCGTGGGAGCGGCCGGCACGATGGTGATGGCCGTGATGACGCGCGCAACCCTGGGCCATACCGGCCGGCCTATCCGGGCCACGCCCCTCATCGCGTTCGCCTATGTGCTGGTGACGCTGGCCGCCATCGTCCGGGTATTTGGCCCCTTTGCCGGCCTCGGGGGCTACGGAGCCGTACTGGTCACGGCCGCCACGCTCTGGGGGCTCGGCTATGGCCTCTTCGTGCTGATCTACGCCCCGATCCTCATCGGCCCCCGGATCGACGGCAAGCCGGGCTGAGGACACGGGGCCGGGAAAGCCGGTGTGGCCCCGATGGACCGGGGCACATCGCCCGTGGCCCGCGTTTGATCCGCTAGGCCTGTTCCGGTGCCGCCGCCCGCGATACCCCCGGCACGGGCATCGGGCCCGGGGCCCTCAGCCGCACCGCGACGGCGAGCAGCACGCAGGCGCTCGCGATGACGCAGACGAACATGAACGGGGCCCACGGGCCGATGGCGTCGAATACCCGGCCGCCCACCGCGACGCCGATCAGGATGCCGACCGCCCCGAAGATATTGAACATGCCAACCACCGCGCCGCGCTTGGCGACGGGCGCCTCCTGCCCGATCAGGATGGTCGAGCCGAGGAAGGCGCTGATCTGGCCGATGCCGAGGAAGGCAAACCAGCCCATCGAGGCCGGCGCGAGCGGGTCGTCCACCAGGATCATCGACCCGTAGGCCACGGCGGTAATCGTCAGGCAGAGCGCGATGCCGGTGACGCGGTTCAGGCGATCGAGAATGGCGCCGAGGATCGGCAGCCACAGCAGGGCCGCACCCGACGCCGTGGCAAACAGCCGGCTGCCGGCCGCCGAGGCCGAGGCCGTGTCCATCCCCTGCTGGACGCCGGCGACCTGGCCCCAGAGCACGAGGAACGACCCGAGTATCACGAGGTCGGCTCGGGCCACAAAGGCCGAGGCATAGGCCAGCGCGATACGGGGATTGCGCACGCCTTCCTCGAAGCCGCTGATGGCCAGCGCCCGGACCGGCAGGCGATCGGCACTGCTCACCGGTGTGCCGCGCTTGAGCCCGATGGCGCCGACCACGCCGACCAGCAGGCACAGCGAGGCGATCAGCCAGAAGGTGTAGCGGCCGGCGAGATCCGGGCTCAGCCCGTAACTGGCCATCAGCACATTGGGCAGCCGGCCCATCGTCAGCGCGACGGTGAGCACGCCGATGCCGTTCAGGATGCCGATGATCGCCACCATCTTGCCGCGCGAGCGGTTCTGCGGGTAGTCGGACAGGATCGTGATCAGCATGCCGCTGGCGAGCGCAATGCCGAGGCCGAGGAGGCCGCGGTAGATGAAGAGTTCGGTGAGGCTGCCGGCCAGTGGCAGCAGGAAGTAGGCGAGGCCCATGATGCCGACCCCCAGCGCGTAAACGCCGCGTCGGCCGATCCGGTCGGCCAGGACGCCTGCCGGGCCAAAGGCGAGGAGCAGGATGATCTCGCTGATGAACTGCAGGTCGCCGATGATCCGGCCCTGGTCGGACAGCGCGACGCCGAGATTCTGCTGCAGCAGGTAGGGCACGCCGATGGAGTTGTAGACCAGCAGGCCGATCGTCATGTAGGCGGCAAAGAAATACACTCGCGCATTGACGCGGCTGATGCCGGGCACCATCCAGACCGGTCCCACCTTGATGCCGTCGGGCGCAGTGCCCGGGGATAGCTGACTCATGAGTGAAGTTCCTTGCTGTTTGATTCCGGATGGACGCGCAGCGGGCCGTGCTGCTCGTGGTCTGCAGTCCTGTTCGCCCGGTCAGGGCGGACCGATTCACGGCGGGTGACGACGGCAATCCGGGAGCAGCGATGCTGCGGCCTGCCGCAGCCGCATCGTATACTCCGGCGTGTCAATGGAGCGTCAACGGTGCGCGACTGATGTGACTGCGCTGTGCTGCGTGGCATTGGTACCGTCCGCCGTGTCCCGGCTTCACAGCAAGGAGACCCGCCATCCGAACTTTGGTTCACGGCTTGCAGGTAGCCGATAACCTGCACCGCTTCATCGAGCAGGAGGTGCTGCCCGGCACGGGCATCGGCAGTGGGCACTTCTGGGCGGGTTTCGACGCCATCGTGCACGACCTGGCGCCCCGCAATGCAGCGCTGCTGGCCGAGCGGGACCGTCTCCAGGCCGGGATTGATGCCTGGCACCGGAGTCACCCGGGTCCGGTGCGCGACCTGCCGGCCTACCGGGCCTTTCTCGAAGGCATCGGCTACCTGCTGCCGCCATCGGGGCGCGTACAGACCACCACGCGCCAGGTCGATGACGAGCTCGCGCTGCAGGCCGGCCCGCAGCTGGTGGTGCCGCTGCTCAACGCCCGCTATGCGCTGAACGCGGCCAATGCGCGCTGGGGCTCGCTGTACGACGCGCTGTATGGCACGGACGCGATTCCCGAGTCCGACGGCGCCACGCGCAAGGGCGGCTACAACCCGGTGCGGGGCGCGCGGGTCATCGCGTACGCCCGGCAGTTCCTCGACGAGGCCGTGCCGCTCGCGAATGCGGCCGGGGGCGCCAGCCACCGGGACAGCCGGGACTACCGGGTGGAGAACGGCACGCTGCGGGTCACGCTGGCCTCGGGCCAGGTCGCAGGCCTCGCTGATCCGGGTGCATTCGCCGGCTATCAGGGCGACCCGGCAACGCCGTCGTCGGTGCTGCTTCGCCACCATGGCCTGCACATCGACATCCGCATCGACCGCCAGTCGGCGATTGGCAGGGGAGACGCCGCCGGCATCAGCGATGTCGTCCTCGAAGCGGCGCTCTCGACGATCCTCGACCTCGAGGACTCGGTGGCCGCGGTGGATGCCGACGACAAACTGCTCGGCTATCGCAACTGGCTGGGGATCCTGAAGGGCACGCTGACCGAAGTCGTGGCCAAGGGCGACGGCAGCTTCACGCGCCGGCTCAACCCGGATCGCCGCTACCGGGGTCCGGCCGGCGAGGACGTGGTGCTGCCCGGCCGGTCACTGCTCTTCGTGCGCAATGTGGGCCACCTGATGACCAACCCGGCGATCCTGTGGGACGGCGGCCGGGAGATACCCGAGGGCATCATGGATGCGGTGGTGACGACCACCATCGCCCTGCACGACCTCAGGCGCCACGGTGCCGGCGGCATCGTCAATTCCCGCGCCGGCAGCGTCTATATCGTCAAGCCCAAGATGCACGGCCCGGCCGAGGTGGCCTTTGCCGCCGGGCTGTTCAGTCGGGTCGAGCAGCTGCTCGGCCTGCCGGACAGCACCGTCAAGCTGGGCATCATGGATGAGGAGCGCCGCACCAGCCTGAACCTCGAGGCCTGCATCGGAGCGGCGGCGAGCCGCGTGGCCTTCATCAATACCGGCTTCCTCGACCGCACCGGCGACGAGATCCACACCTCGATGCTGGCGGGTCCGATGTGCCGCAAGGGCGACATGAAGACCAGCGAGTGGATCCAGGCCTACGAGCGCAACAACGTGCTGGTGGGCCTGGCCTGCGGCCTGCGCGGCAAGGCGCAGATCGGCAAGGGCATGTGGGCCATGCCCGACCTGATGGCGGCCATGCTGGAGCAGAAGATTGCCCACCCGCGCGCCGGTGCCAATACCGCCTGGGTGCCGAGTCCCACGGCGGCCACCCTGCACGCCCTGCACTATCACCGGGTGGACGTGGCGGCTGTCCAGCAGGCACTGGAGAAGACCGGCACGGACACGGAGCGGGAGGCCCTACTGGCCGGACTGCTGACAGTGCCGGTGGTGGCAGAGGCGCGCTGGACCCCCGCCGAGCGCCAGGAGGAGCTGGACAATAACGTGCAGGGCATCCTCGGCTATGTGGTGCGCTGGGTGGACCAGGGCGTGGGCTGCTCCAAGGTGCCCGACATCCACAACGTGGGCCTGATGGAGGATCGCGCCACCCTGCGCATCAGCAGCCAGCACATCGCCAACTGGCTGCACCACGGCGTGGTGACGGAGGCGGACGTGCAGGCCACCTTCCGGCGCATGGCGGCCGTGGTCGATGCCCAGAACGCGGATGATCCCCTGTACCGGCCGATGGCCGGGCACTTCGGGACCAGTGCCGCCTGGCAGGCGGCACTGCAGCTGGTGCTCGAGGGGCGCGATCAGCCGGGTGGCTACACCGAGCCGCTGCTGCACGCCTGGCGGCTGAAGGTGAAGGGTTGAGCACGCCGGCGAACTGCCCGCCGTGACCGGGGATCGGCTCCTGTTGAGCAGCTTCGAGGGCGATACCGCCTTCGTCGTGCCCGGCGGCCGCTGGCGGGGCTTCAGCGACCGGGTCATGGGCGGCGTCTCGGACGCGACCTTCGGCCCTGCCACCGTCGCGGGCCGCAGCTGTTTCCGCCTGGCCGGGCGCGTGACCCGTGACCGGGGCGGCGGCTTCATCCAGATGGCGCTGGATCTGGGATCGCGGGGCGCCGATTTCGACGCCGCCGCATACGATGGCGTCGACATCCTGGTCCACGGCAACGATGAGGACTACAACATCCACGTCCGGACTGCCGATTGCGGCTGGTACGAGGAGTCCTATCGCTGCACTTTCCGGGCCGGACCGCGCTGGCAGCGCCTGCGCTTCGCCTGGATGGATTTTCGTCCCAACGGCCTGACGGCGCCGCTCGATGCGGCGCATCTGCAGCGCATCGCGCTGCTGGGCTGGATGCGGGACTTCAACGCGGACCTTGCCCTGGCGGAGATCGCACTCTACAGGCAGTAGTATGTGAAAATTGCCTGTTGCCGGAGAACCGCAAGTCGTGAAAAGAACCTGGCTGACCCCGGCGTCGTTGCTCGCCGGCCTCATCCCCTGTGCCGGGATCCTGTCCGCCCACGCGAACAACTTGCCGTCCGACGCCGTCGTCGTCACGGCCTCGCGCCTGAACGAGCCCGCCGATGATCTCAGCCAGACGATCGGCATCATCACGCGCGACCAGATCGAGCGGCAGGGCGCGGCGAGCGCCGTCGAAGTGCTGCGGCAATTGCCCGGCGCCAACGTCGTCCAGCAGGGCGGCCGTGGCGGCATCAGCAGCATCCTGTTGCGTGGCGGTGAGCCGAATTTCACCGTGACGCTCATCGACGGCATCCCCGTCAACGACCCGACCAACACCCGCGGTGGCGCCTACGATATCGGCAGCCTGGAGCAGGCGCAGATCGAACGCATCGAAACGGTCTACGGTGCCATGTCGCCGGTCTACGGCTCCGATGCCCTGTCGGGGGTCATCAATGTCATCACCCGCGGGGCCGGCTCCGGGTCGGATCTCAGCGTTGCCGCCGGTACGGAGGGCTATGGCTCGGCCAGCGGCTTCTATGGCGCCTCACTCGCCGGCATCGATGTCGGACTCGGCGGCTGGACGACCGACGACGACGGCGACGTTCCCGGTGCCCGCTACAACGCCCATGGCCTGAACGGCAAGTTTGCCGCGAGCTTCGCCGGAACCGGCACCGCCAGGCTGTCCGTGGGTTTTCAGGACATCGACAGCACAAGCTTTCCCGAAGACAGCGGCGGACCGCGGCTGGCCGTGATTCGCGAGCTGGATTCCCGCGAGGCCGAGGAGCTGCGCGCGGGCCTCGACCTCGGCTATGTGGCCTCGGGTGCCTGGGAGACCGGGTTTTCGGCGAGCTTCTACAGCCGGGAGGAGGACTACGCCTCGCCCGGCATCGCGCCCGGGGCGCTCGATGGCATACCGCCCAATTCGGCCGATACGGATTTTGATCGCAGCCAGCTTCGCGCCACGCTCGGCCGGCGTTTTCCCGCGAACATCGCCGGCCTCGTGGGCGCGCAGTGGCAGAACGAGAACGGCCAGAGCGCCGGTGTCCTGGATGTCGGCTTTCCGCTGCCCGTGGATTTTGAGCTGGACCGGGATACCGTCAGCGCCTTTGCCGAAGCCAGCCTGGAGGCAGGCCGCTTTGTGCTGCAGGGCGGGCTCCGGTGGGACGACCCTGACGCCATCCGCAGTGCCCTGACGGGGCGCCTCGGCCTCGTCTACCGCTTTGCCGATGCGCTGACCGAATTGCGCACCAACTGGGGGGAGGGCTTCAAGGCGCCGAGTTTCTTCGCGCTTGCGCACCCGATCGTCGGCAACCCGGACCTGCGGTCTGAAACGGGTGACAGCGTCGACCTGGGCATCAGGCGCCGGTTTCGCGACGGCACGGGCTCGGTGGAGTGGGTGGTCTTCTGGAACCGGTACCGGGACCTCGTGGATTTCGATGCCGAGCTCTTCCGCAACGTCAATCGGGACAGCGTGGTGACCCGGGGCGCCCAGGCCGCCATCGAGTATGCCCCGACCGGCGGGATCAGCATCAGGGCCAACCTGACCTATCTGGACACCGAGGTCGAGGACAGCACCGCCATCCTCCGCAGCCGTCCGGAATGGCGCGGCAACGCGGTGCTTGACTGGGCCTTCCGCCCGGACTGGCGCTGGGTGACCGGCGTGCTTGCGCTCGACGACTTCTACGAATCCTCGATTGCCACCGGCGGCCAGTGGCTCGACGGTTATCTGAGGGTCGACACGGCCCTCAACTGGCAGGCGAGTGGCGCACTCAGCGTGCGATTCGCGATCGACAACCTGCTGGACAATGATTACGAGGAGGCCGTGGGCTTTCCGGCTGCCGGCCTGCGCGGCCGGGTCAGCGCCCGCTACCGCTTCTAGCAGGGCGGAGCCGCAATGGCTCCGCCCTGCCGTTCCGTCAGGGTCAGCGCGAGGCGCCGAAGTTCAGGCGGGCACCGACACCCCACCACCGCGGGGGGCCGTAGGCCTGCTGGTTGAAGCCGAACAGGCCGCTGAAGTCGAAGGTATAGCTCTTGTATTCCTCCTCGAACGCATTGTTCAGGAAGGCATAGATCTCCCAGGCGCCGTCGCCGGTCGTGTACGAGGTCCGGAGGTTGACGACGGTGTAGCCGTTTTCCTTCGATATGGGGTGGTTCTGGATGTCATACCAGATCCTGCCCTGGTAGGTTCCCCAGCCCTGCACCGCCAGCGTGCCGTCGAAGGCGGGCCATTCATAGCGCGCAAGTGCACTCACGTTGAAGTCCGGCGCACCCACCATGTCGCGATCCCGGATGGCGTCGCCGGTGATGGTCGGGATGTCTTTCGCCGTGGCGTCCAGCAGGCCGGCGCCCAGCTGCAGCGTGAGGCCGTCAACCGGCCGTGTCTCGATCTCCAGCTCGGCACCGTAGACCTCGGCATCGGTATTGAAGATGACCTGATTCAGGATCAGCCACTGGAAGGTCTGGAAATCCTGGTAGTCGTAGTAGAAGACCGAGGCATTCAGGCGCGTGGTGCCCGAGAAGAGCGTGGACTTGACGCCCAGCTCGAAGGCATCGAGCGTTTCCGAGTCGAAGGGGATGGTTTCGAGCGGATTGTCGCCAAAGACCTGGGTGGTATCCAGGAAGCCGTTGTTGAAGCCGGCTGACTTCTTGCCCCGCGAGTAGGAGCCGTAGAGCATGACGTCGTCGGTGGCCTGCCAGTTGACCTGCAGCCGCCCGGTCACGTAATCGTCGCTCTGCTTCGCCAGGCTGCCGACCGTCGCGCCGTTGAACAGGATCATGTGGTCAGGCGTTGGCCGCCACGGGCTGATCGGCGTCGGCGCCGGGTTGAAGCACCCTTCCGCCGGCGGATCGGCCGCCGTGCTGCAGAGCGCGGTAATGCCTGAACTGTCGATGTTCTCGAAATCGAGCTTCTTCTCCTCGTCGGTCCAGCGCAGGCCAACGATCACGGTCCAGGCCTCCGCCAGTTCGTACTCGACCTGGCCGAAGAGGTCCCAGGACTCGGTGTCCTGCGTGTACTGCGCGTCCATCCGCACAAAGCCGATGGCATCGGTGTTCAGCTGGTAGCGGCCTTTGACTTCATTGTCGAAGTAGTAGAAGCCGGTCAGCCAGCGGAGATTCTCTGCTTCGCCAGCGATCCGGAATTCCTGCGAGAAGGTGTCCGTGGTGGCCTCGAAGGTGGGCGCGATGAAGGACAGCGACTGCCCGGAGCCCAGGAACGGGTTCATGTCGGCGTCTTCCTGCTGCAGGCGCTCGACCTCCGTGTAGGCGGTGATGAAGGTCAGCTGCAGGTCGTTGACGTTCCAGCCGATATTGGCGTGATAGCCGGTGTTTTCCACCTCGACCTGGCCGGGCCGGTCATAGTCGCCGGCCCAGGGGTCGCCATCGGTGTCCTGGTAACCGAAGGCGTCGCAACCCGGGCAGGTGCCCCAGAAATCCTCGTCGGCCGGCAGCGGCAGGCTGACGTTGCCGTCGTCGCTGGGCCGGGTGGCCTGATGCTGCCAGGCGCCGACCTCGGTGTCGTTTCGCGAGAAATTGGCGTTCAGCAGCACGTCGAGCGCTTCCGAGGGCTGGAACAGGAGCTGGACCCGGCCGGCGACCGAGTCAGCGCCGTTGTAGTCCTGCACCCCGGGCGTGCGGTTCCTGGTGTAGCCGTCGTGCGTGTTTGAGCCGACCGACACGCGCCCCATGACGCCGTCGGCAATCGCGCCGCCGAGCGCGCCTTCGGTGCGGACCTGGTCGTGGTCACCGTAGGACAGGTCGGCGTAGGCATCGAAGTCCTCGCTGGGGCGGCGGGTGACATAGTGGATGACGCCACCGGTGGAGTTACGCCCGAACAGGCCACCCTGGGGTCCGCGCAGCACCTCGATCCGCTCGATGTCGAACAGCTGCAGGGCAAGGCCGCCCATGGCCGGCTTGTAGACGTCGTCCACGTAGACCGCCACCGGGTTTTCCTGTGCGTCGGCGAAGTCGTTCAGCCCGACGCCGCGCAGGAAGAAGTTGATCTGGCTCGACTCCGCCTGGGGCACCGTGTAGTTGAGGTTGGGCGTCATCTGGGCGACGTCCACGGTGTTGATGAGGCCCATCTCCTGGACCTGGGCGCCGCTGAAAGCCGTCACCGAGATGCCAACGTCCTGCAGGTTCTGCTCGCGACGCTGCGCGGTCACGACGATCTCGGCCAGCGGGCCTTCGCTCTGCGCGATGGCGAAATCGCCGACGAGCAGGAGCAGCGCTGTTGCTGCCGATAAAGCCACCGGCACGGCTCTTCCCTTGAATCCCATCTCTGAATCCCCCCTCGGACTTGTACAGTTCAACCTGTTCTAAGAATCGAGCCACGGCCCCCACAGCCGTTTCTTTATATCATCCCAGGACGTGTCCTCATCACCCGCCGGCTGGTACCGGCAGCCGGGATGCTCGTACGCCGGCTTCGTCCAGCTGCCCCGCTCCACCAGCCGCCGGATGTTGTCCCGGTAGATCTCGTCGACCTCGGCATGGGACTTCGGGTCCTCATGCAGCCAGAGATTCTTCGGATGGATGGGCCTTTCGTACATGCGCCTGAACAGTTCCACCCGCAAATCCTTCAGCCAGTTGCTGTTCAGGCTCATCGCCCGGAACTGGCGCAGGGCCTCGATGTCGACGGTGGCCGCAATGATGGTGTTGCTGGTCGAGGCGCTGTAGGAGGCCACCTGTCCCCGATAGTCGACGATGTGGGCGCTGCCACCGGCGATGTCCACCGGGTGCTTCGAGGTCGCGCCCAGATAGACGGGCCCCGCGTTCGGGCAGAGCATGTAGACCGTATTGAACTCCGCATGGGCCTGGTTCTGGATCAGCCAGGTGCCGCCGCCCGGGTAGCCGGTGGTGGTCATCGGCGTTGCCTCGCTCGGCCGGTAAACCACCTCGGCGCCGTTGAAGGCGAGTGCCCGCACCGCCTCCGGATATTCCCCGTCGCTGCAGCAGATGGTGCCGATGTTGCCGATGTCGTCGGTCCTGAGCACCGGATAGAAGGCCTCGATGCCGTCGCCGAAGAGTTCCACCCAGCGGTCATAGACGTCGTGCGGTACGCAGGAGTGCTCCCGGCACCAGACGTGGTTCTTGGCCGCCTTGTGCACCACCTCGCCGCTGGGACCGATGACGAACAGCGTATTGAAATAGCGGTCGGCCATCACCTCCGGCCAGCGCGCCTTGCACTGGCCGATGATGTAGGTGCCGTACAGTCTTGCCAGCCGCCCGAGGAAGGCGGTTTCTTCACCCGGAACGTCGATGAACAGTTCGCGGGCCGCCATGACGTGGGGCAGGTCGAAGATCTCGTCGGTGAAGCCGGTGAGCGCGCCCTCGGCCAGGCTGATGATCTTCACCGGCATGTTGATGTTGACCATCGAGATGCCGGCGTGGATGGCCTCCTCGATGGTCTCGAGGTTGTGCCTGATCTGCCTGCGCTCCGAGATGCAGTAGATCACGGTGGACAGCCCCAGGGCCAGGTAAGGCGCGACCGGTTTCGGGACCTTGTTGTCGGGCATCGGCACGTGCCTCGTCCGCTCAGGACTCACCCGGACTATAGGTTATCCATGCCGCCGGCGTCGACATGCCGGCTGCGGTAAATGATGAAAAGGAAAAGCAGCGTGCCGGTCAGGCAAAGGAGCGCGGCCATCTGCACGACCCCGCTGTAGTCGCCGCCCTCGCCGATCAGGGATGCCGCGATGGCCGGGCCAATGGCGGCGCCGAGGCCCTGTGCGGCGGTCATCAGCACCAGGAACCTCCCCTGGCTGTCCAGCTTCGCGATGGCGCCCATCTGGTAGGAGACCGCCACGATAAAGAGCGCCTGGAAGGCCCCGGTGCTCAGGAAGAAGGCCGTGGAGCCAAAATCGCCGATCAGGGCATAGAGGGCGAGCACCTGGCCGACGAGCACGATCAGGAGCGGCCAGTAGCGTCCATAGCGGTCGCTGGCGAGCGCAGCGGCCAGCGCGCCCGCAATCGCCATCACCTGCGAGACCCCGAGCGCGAGGCCAATGGTCGCAGCCGGCAGGCCGGCATCCTGGCCAATGCGCTCGACGAATGCCCAGAAGCCGAACACGTTGATGAAGAAGATCACGCTGGCGGCGAGGCCGAGCCAGATCAGCACGGTGTGGCCCTGCTGCCGAGGGCCGGTGGCAGCCGCTGCAGGCCGGCTGCGCCCCCGGTCGGGAAACCGTCGCACTGCCAGCAGCATCAGCAGCGATGCTGCAGCCAGCATGTAGAACAGCGCGCCCACGTTGCCCGCCCGGAGAAGGAAGGGCGCCGCGGAGAAGCCCGCCAGCATCATCACGCCCTGCACGGCCTGGGCAAGGCCAAAGGCCCGGTCCGGAGCCCGGTTGTCGCCGAGCGCGGCGACCGTCACGGCAAAGATGCTGCCCCCGGCCAGCCCGGTGAGGAAACGCGTGACCAGCAGCGGTTCGTAACCGGGCAGGCTGGCGCTGACGCCGTTCAGCACGGCGTAGGCGAGGCAGGCGAGCAACAGCGCCCTCGACCACCGGAGCCTGCGTATCCAGAGGGCGGCAAGCACCGAGGAAACCACCAGCCCCAGGCCTTCGAGCGAGGCAATATTTGCCGCCTGCTGTTCGTTGAAACCGTGGCTGTCGATCAGGCCACCGACGATCATCGGCATCAGGATGATGGCGGCGGGACCCAGCGGGTAGACGAGGCACACCAGCAGCGTGGCGGGCAGGCGGTCATCGAAGCGGTCAGGTGCAGGCATGCGGTCGTTCCGTGGATGCGGCAGATGCCGGCCTACCGGGCCGTCAGTCCGCCGTCGACCACGAACTCGGCTCCGGTGATGAAGCGGGCGGCATCGGAAGCCAGGAACAGCACCATGGCGGCGATATCCCGGGGCTGGCCGATGTCCGGCAGCACCTGCATGTCCATGTAGAACTGCATCGCCTCCGCAGTGCTGCCCACAATGCCCTTGGCGCGCATGTCCTCGAGTTCCTGCCGGAACATCGGCGTGTCGGTATTGCCGGGATGAACGGAATTCACCCGGATACCCCAGCCCGCCCGGCCGCACTCGACGGCCACGCTCTTGGTGAAGAGCCGCACACCGCCCTTGGCCGAGCAGTAGGACGACAGCCCCTCGGCGCCGATCAGTCCGCCCACCGATGACAGGTTGATGATCGAGCCACCGCGGCCGCAGAGGCCGCCGGGCCGCATCACCTCAACGGCGGCCTTCGTGCCCAGGAAGACGCTGTCCAGGTTGACCGCATGTACGCGGCGCCACTCCTCGAGGGAGGTTTCGAGCAGGGAATGGACGACCGCGATACCGGCATTGTTCACCAGGATATCCAGCCCGCCATACCGGTCGCAGACGGTGCTGATGACGTCCTGCCATCCGGCTTCACGGGTGACATCGAGCGGCATGAACGCGGCGGATCCGCCTTCCGCCACGATGCCGTCCGCGACGGCCGTGCCTTCCACGGCCAGTATGTCGGTGACGACGACGCGTGCCCCGTGCCGGGCGAGCACCGATGCGCAGGCCGCGCCTATGCCCTTTGCCGCACCCGTGACGAGCGCGACCTTGTCCTGCACGTGAATGATCGACTGCATGGACGGCTCCTGCATCCGGTCAGCCAGGGCCTGGCCGGGTCACGTCTGGTTCAGCAGGAAGATGACGCTGGGAGCTGCCCCGCCGCGACCCTTCATCGCCTCGTGGCTGGTGATCCAGTCGGGCGGCACCAGTTCGGGAAAGTTGCCGAGCCCCAGCACGATGTCGGTCTTGCCGTCGCCGTTCACGTCGGCGGCTTCGATGGAGCACCAGACGCTGAAGAACTCGCTGGCGATGGACTGGGGTGCAAAGCTGAACTTTCCCCGGTTCTCGAGGTACACGAAGCTCTCGGGTTCGGCCTCGTTCCACTGGGGAAACAGCGCGATGGCCGCAATGTCCATGTCGCCGTCGTTGTCGAAGTCATGGACCACAGAGCGGATGGCCCCGTGCATCCGGTAGTAGAACTGCTTGGTGAACTTCAGGTTGCCTTCGTTCCTGAATACGCGGATGCCGTGCTGGGGGCGCGGGGCCGGAATGACCCCCGCGACGTAGTTGCCGGCCACGTTGTCGCCATTGATGACGACGAGATCGATGTTGCCATCGCCGTCGAAATCAGCGGCCCTCAGGCTGTTGCCGCCCCAGGACGGCGTGTTCTTGTCGAGCACGTGGCGGCTGAATGTCTCGTCGCCGTTGTTGATGAACAGCAGCAGTTCCTGCGTGCCCTGCGCCACCACCGCCGCGATGTCGGGTTTGCCATCGTTGTTGAAGTCGGCGATTGCGCTGCCGATCAGCCCGGAGTCGGTGGCCAGCACCGTTTCGCGCAATGCGCCGGGCAGGGCCGCGGCCTGGATCTCGGCCGGGGCATCCGGCCACAGCTTGCTGTACTCGGGCGTCTGGTAGTAGACGGTCAGCAGGCTCTGGGCATCCCTGAAGATGCCATCGCCGAATGCATTTGCGACGATATCGGGCAGGCCGTCGCCGTTCATGTCGACGGTATGATGCTGCACGAGGCGCTGCTTGCCATTGACGAGCATTCGCGCGCGTTGCTTCCCGCCCTCGAATTCCCAGTCGGTGATCTGTGCGATGCCGGTCTTGCTCATCGGGAAGCGCCCGTGGGTAACCAGCCGCAGGCCGGTGCTGGTCAGGGCCATGTCGATGGGATCGCTAGTTACGCGCGTGTGCGCGATGCGCTTGCCCGTCGGCAGGTCGAAGACGAGCACGTCGTCCCATTCCTCGAAGCCCGGCCGGCGTTCCCCGCCGCCGACCCAGTCGTCTATGACCGTGCGCCCGACGTACAGGCGCTTCCGGGCGGGGTCCACCTGGGTGGCGAGGATCAGGGCGTTTGGTTCGAGATCAAGATTTGGAACGACCGGCCTGAAGGTCTTGCTGATCGGCGCCTTGGGCTCCTGCAGCTCCATCTCGGCCCCGGGCCGCGCGTTTGCCACGAAGTACTCCCGGATCTCCAGGAACTCCGCCTGGCTCATCAGCGGCGCTGCCGGAATGTACTGCTTGAAGGGGTAGAAATCCCGGAAATGGCCGTCGTCACCGTAGAGGAAGTAGCGCTTCGTGTAGTCCTGCTCCGGCTCCATCTCGGGCGGCGGCGGCTCGACGCGCATGTCCGCGAATTCGTCGCCCCGCATGCCGACGTAGTTGCCCATGTAGTGCAGCGCGTACGGCCAGTATTCCCGGGAGAGATCCTTCGGGTCGGGGGCCAGATGGCACTGGGTGCAGTGCCGCTCGACGAGTTCCCTGCCGTTCGCTGCGGCCGGCCGGGCTTCTTCCTTCGAGGTGCCACAACCGGCAACGAGAATTGTCGCCCCGAGGGCGGCAAGCACCGTCAGTGCTCCCGGCGACGGGCTGGCGCCGACTCGCAGGCCTGGACTCATGTGCTGTGCTCCCGCGCTGAATGACGAGCAGCGAGTATAGACAAAAAACGCCGTTGCCCTGCCGGCGCGTGCTGGCGCGCCCGACCCGACGGTCGCGTCAGCCGGCCAGCCGGTCCCGGAACAGGAAGAACGCTGCCCCCGCCAGGCACAGCCCCGCCCACAGGTAGTTCAGCGTGAGCTTCTCCCGCATATAGAAGAGCGCGAAGGGTACGAAGACGGTGAGCGTGATGATCTCCTGCAGGATCTTGAGCTGGCCAAGGCTCATGACCTGGTAACCCACCCGGTTGGCGGGCACCTGGAGCAGGTACTCGAACAGCGCAATCCCCCAGCTGACCAGCGCCGCGATGATCCAGGGCCGGCCACCCAGGTTCTTCAGGTGCGCATACCAGGCGAAGGTCATGAAGACGTTGCTGCACAGGAGCAGCCCGATGGAGACGGCGTAGGGGTTCACGGGCTGATGGACTTCCGGTCGGGGACGGCTGCCGCAGGGCGACGGGCCGGGGCCTTGAGCCGCCGCGCCGGCAGTCCCGGCAGCAGCTGCCGGTAGAGGCTGGCCTCCCGCTGGTAGAAGCCCCGGGTATGAAACGAGTGCCGCAGCCCGAGCAGGGCGAAGTCCAGGTGATGGCAGAGTTCGTGGAGCAGCGTGCGCAGGAAGGTGCGCGCGGCCACCACCTGGCCGCGGCGGGCCGTGCGCATCCACACCGTGATGGTGCCCTCCGGACCCTGGCGCGGGGTGTAGAGGCCGTGCAGTTCACCCCAGTTACCGGCCGGGCGCCCGGTGAGCACGGTGACACCCGGGGCCGGCACGCCGAGCTGGTGGCAGAGGCTGCCCAGCAGGGCCTGGCAGGCCAGTGCCGTCACGCGGGGGTCCCCGGTCGACAGGGCGAGCCCGACCGCCGCCGTGCGCGGCAGGAGGCCGGCGGCGTCCGGCAACGGGACGGTCGCAACGCTGTCGCTCCGGCGGTAGACGCGCTTCTGCAGGAAACCGAGGCGGTAATAGTAGCCGTAGACCATCGGCGCAGTTTAGCCGACCATTGCGCTCCCGCGCCTTCCGGAGTCCTGCATGAACCTGACCCTCTACACGAGCCTCGGCTCCGGCAACGCCTACAAGGTGGAACTCTTCCTGCGGCTGCTCCGGCTGCCCTACGAGACCCGGTCGGTGAACCTGCGCAAGAACGAGCACCTGAGCACGGCCTTTCTGGCCCGCAACCGCTTCGGGCAGATTCCGGTGCTGGTGGACGGGGACGAGGTGCTGACCGATTCCCACGCGATCCTGCTCTACCTGGCGGGGCGCTATGGGGAGTACTCGGCTACGGCCTGGGCGCCGCTCGATCCGCCCTCACTGGCGCGGGTGGTGCGCTGGCTGTCGGTGTCCGCCAACGAGATCCAGAACGGGCTCGCCATGCCCCGGGCCATCAAGCTGCTCAACTGGCCCCTCAACTACACGCAGGCCGTGCGCACCGGCTACCGGATCCTGAAGATCATGGATGAGCACCTGGCCGACCGGGAGTGGCTGGCGCTGCACCACCCGACCGTGGCGGACCTCGCCTGCTACCCCTACGTGGCGCTGGCGGCGGAGGGCGGCGTGGACAGCTCTTCATTCGGCAACGTGCTGCGCTGGGTTGACCGGGTCGAGGCGATTCCCGGTTTCTGGCCCATGCCCCGGATGCCCGGCCTGCCGCCGGTCCCGCTGGTGCCGGTGCCTGCGCATTAGGGCACGGTCGGGACTGGCGGTGCTGCCGCGGATCACGAGGCAGGCCTCTTGCCGGAGCGGGCGGTGCTGCCGCGGATCACGGGCTAACCCTCTTTCCGCTAGCACGGAGTACCGCGCTTTA